>SWCC01010544.1_pt1 | contig 15054 bp, 11 predicted proteins | sample 4692971 | NCBI WGS metagenome assembly SWCC01 (sample SAMN10267277, study PRJNA491770) | bioreactor metagenome | isolation source: DHS bioreactor inoculated with subseafloor sediment | place: Japan: off Shimokita Peninsula | collected 2006-08 | reverse complement strand
TCCCTATATTTGCAGTGAAATTTTTTAATCCAAACGAATGAATTCCAGAAAAGTCAGGGTGCGATTTGCCCCAAGTCCGACCGGGCCGCTCCACATGGGGGGTGTCCGTACAGCTTTGTTTAACTACTTGTTTGCCAAAAAACATGGCGGTGATTTTTTGCTCCGCATCGAAGATACCGACCAGGCCCGCTATGTTCAGGGTGCTGAAGAATACATTATTGAAGCACTGAGTTGGTGCGGCTTAAACCCGGTTGAAGGTCCTGGTATTGGAGGCGGTTTTGGCCCGTACCGCCAAAGCGAGCGCAAGGAAATATATCGCCAGTACGCGCAACAGCTAGTGGAGAGCGGCAACGCTTATTATGCGTTTGATACGCCCGAGGAGCTGGACCAATTGCGCGCGGCAGCCGAAGCTGAGAAGCAGGTTTTTTCGTACGATTTACATACCCGCGGAAATCTGAATAATTCGCTGAATCTTTCGGCCGCAGAAGTGGAGCAAAAGATAACGATGGGCGAACCCTGCATCATCCGGTTTAAAATGCCGGAGAACACCGATGTCATTGAAAAAGATTTAATTCGCGGTGAGGTGAAGTTCAACACCAATCAACTGGATGATAAAGTACTGTTTAAAGCTGACGGCATGCCGACTTACCATTTGGCAAACGTCGTGGACGATCACCTGATGCAAATTACACATGTGATTCGAGGGGAAGAATGGCTACCATCCATGCCGCTGCATATTTTATTGTACGAGGCATTGGGCTGGAGCGAAACCCGGCCGCAGTTCGCGCATTTGCCTTTGATTTTGAAACCTACCGGCAAAGGAAAACTGAGCAAGCGCGATGGCGATAAAATGGGTTTTCCGGTTTTCCCACTGAAATGGACTGACCCTAAAACCGGCGATGTGTCGCGTGGGTATCGCGAAGATGGCTATTTCCCCGAAGCCTTTGTGAACTTGTTGGCCTTGCTGGGCTGGAATGCAGGAACCGAGCAGGAATTCTTCACCATGGATGAGCTAATCAGTGAGTTTAGCCTGGAACGCGTGGTGAAAGCAGGCGCCCGTTTCGATCCGGAAAAAGCCAAGTGGTTCAACCGGCATTACTTTCAGCAAAAGGATGATGCTGTTTTAGCTGAAGCGTTCAGGCCTTTGCTGGCCGAAAAGGGCATTGATGCCAGCGATGAGCGTGTAGTCAAAGTGGTTGGAATCGTAAAGGAACGCTGCGAATTCGTGACTGAGTTGTGGGAGCAGAGCGATTACTTTTTTGTAGCACCGGAGAGTTATGATGACAAAACTGTAAAAAAGAAGTGGAAAGAAGATACGCCTGAGAAATTGCAGGAGATCACAGCCCTCTTCCAATCGATTGAGCAGTGGGATGCTGCAATTATTAAGGAAGCGTTTTCGAACTTCATGAATGAGAAAGGCTGGGGATTTGGCGTGGTAATGGTTCCTATTCGCCTGGCCTTGGTTGGAACCAGCGCAGGAGCCGACCTGTTCGATATTTGTGAAATCATTGGCAAAACGGAGACGATAAGTCGCATTCAAAAAGCGATAGCAAAAATAGGATAGCGAGAATCTGATTGATGATATGAATTGTATAGCCCGGGCCGAAAACCCGGGCTTTTGTTTGAGTTTAATTGGAGCGTAATGTTAAGTTTTTGTATGTTTGGACGAAAAACGTTTTTTGGTCCAAAAATATTTATTCTCTTTGCACTCAGAAATAATTCAGACAGCAAAACAAGTCATGCTAAAAACAATTAAAACGGCTAATCCACGTATTTTCCTGGGTTTCGTCTTTATCGCCTTTTTGGCACAGTTCCCGTTATATGCGCAACATTCCGAAGTGAAAGCGCTCACATTTGCAGATGTATATGATCAGATGATGGGTAATAGTCACGTACTAAAACAAGCCGAATACCACAAGAATGAGAAAGCGGCTGAGTTTCGTGCTGCAAAAGGTCTGCGAGCCCCAAAAATCAGTCTGACCGGGACTGCGGTTCAAATGTCAGATCCTTTGCACCTGGATTTAACGCCGGTGCGGGATGCGATTACTCCGCTTTATAGTGCCTTAGGCAATTATGGCAATTTTTCGGGCGTGCCCAATCCCGATCCTGCAACCAATCAAATGATGCCGATACTGCCCGACGATAGGAGTACCGCGGCAGTACGAGCCAATTTGTTGGAAGGACTGGATCACGTTAATGCCGCCGAATGGGACCAGATGATTCAAGAGAAGCGATTCGCGTCCTTGAGTGCTTCGGTGGTTTGGCCGGTGTATACCGGAGGAAAAATCAAGGTTGCCAACGAAGCAGCCCGCATTTACGAAGAAGAAGCTGGCTTGCAGAAAGAGCAGAAGCAGGCTGAACTGCTGAGCGAACTGGCAACCCGCTACTATGGCCTGGTGCTGTCGCGCGAAGCTGAGAAGGTTCGCCGGCAAGTGCTTGATGCGATGGAGAGACACCTGTATGATGCGGAGAAACTAAGTGAAGAAGGGCAGATTGCGCCCGTTGAGAAGTTGCACGCTGAAGTCGCCAAAGCCGATGCTGAACGAGAACTGAAGAAGGCGCGCCGTCAGTCCGAAATTGTCGAACGCTCGCTTCAAAATACAATGGCCATGGAGCCAGGCGATTCGATCGTGGCGGTCAACCGGCTGTTTGTTTTAAAGGAAATTGGCAAAGAAGAACAGTTTATAGAATTGGCCGAAGCAAATAGTCCTTTGTTGAAACAGATTCTCTCCAAGAAAGAATTCAGCCACAACGGTCTTAAGCTTCAACAGCGTGACTACCTGCCATCGGTTGCTTTAAGCGGGATGTATGATATTGCCAACAAGGATCTTTCGCCCTATACTCCCGAGTGGCTGGTAGGCTTGGGATTGAAATGGACGCTGTTTGATGGTGTGGCTCGCACCCGCAAGGTACAGGCTGCCAGGTTTCGGGTTAATCAGGTAGAAGAAGCCGGGTTGAAAGCACAGGATGATATTGAAACGGTCATCCGTAAACTTCATCAACAACTGGGGATGCAATTGGAGCAGCACCAAAGCCTGACTAAGTCACTGACTTTTGCTGAAGCGTATCTGGAAAGTAAGGACATGGCTTTTCATGAAGGACTCGCGACCTCAGCCGATGTTGTGGATGCCCGATTGTTGGTTGCCCGGTTTAAGATTGAGCAATTGCAGGCCATGTATCAATATGATGTCGCTCTGGCTGCGCTTATGCAGATCTGTGGCGTGCCGGCTCAATTCAACAACTACCTCACCAGCGATTTGGTGATTACTCAAACGATTGATTAATAATTAAAGTCGCAAGCGAATCAACAAAATAACATGAAGCGACCATGTTTTGGAACACCATTAATTAACTAAGTTTTTTGGAATGAATAAGACCAGAAATTTTATCATCGGCTTGTTTTTGACAGCCTTATTGCTTTTCATCCTGTATACGACCTGGCTGATTACCCGGCCTGTTCCTGTTGAAATTCAGGGTGAAATTGAAGCAACTCAATTTCGGGTAGCCTCGAAAATTCCGGGGCGAATTGATGCCATTGCCGTTCGCAAAGGACAACAGGTGCAAAAGGGCGATTTTTTGTTTTCAATCAAAAGTCCTGAGATTGAAGCCAAACTGCAACAGGCAACAGCGGCCCGAAGTGCCGCCGAAGCTCAGAGCCTGAAGGCGCAGCATGGCGCGCAACAAGAAGATATTCAGGCCTGTTACAGCAGTTATTTGAAGGCGGAAGCTGCTGCTCGTTTGTACGAAAAGACTTTTCAACGGGTATCCAACTTGTTTGACGCCGGCGTGGTGGCGGAACAAAAGAAAGATGAAGCCGAAACCCAGATGGAGGCTTCGCGGGAAACAGCCAATGCCGCCAAAGCAATTTGGGAGAAGGCCAGAAAAGGAGCCCGAAGTGAGGATAAGGATGCGGCTGAAGCCATGGTCGCCAAAGCTGAAGGAGCAATTGCCGAAGTGGAGTCCTACCTTAGCGAAACCCGGATCAATGCTCCGGCCAGCGGCGAGATTTCCAACATCATTTCTGAAGAAGGGGAGCTTGTGCCTACCGGTTTCCCAGTGGTCACCATTCATGATTTGTCGGACAGCTGGGCAACATTTTTCATTCGGGAGGATCTAATGTCCGACATCCGAATGGCAAGTAAAATCAAAGCGACGGTTCCTGCAATAGGAAATCAGGAAGTTGTGTTTCAGGTCAATTACATCAGCCCACTGGCCGATTTTGCGACCTGGACTTCCACCAAAACCTCGGGTGGCTTCGATGTAAAATCGTTTGAGATCCACGCCGCGCCAGTCCAACCTGTTGACGGTTTACGCCCGGGGGCGAGCGTCCTAATTAATTGGAAACAATTTGAGGAGAAGTAGAACATGAGCCGGAACAAGCAAGCAGGTTATTTTTACAGGAACCCGTTTTTTAGGGTACTTTTCCGGGAAGTCGACCGGATGTGCGGTTCCTTCGTTTACCTGTTTACGACTTTATTGGGGCCTCTTTTTGCCTTTGTTTTATTACTGACCATCTTTAATGAGGGAGTCCCCCGCAACCTGTCGGTGGCCTTGGTTGATCAGGATAATTCAAACTTGTCGCGCAAAATGGGGATGTGGATCGATGCTGCTCCTGAGGCAGAGGTAAGCCTGCGCATGCCAAATCTGGCGGAGGCTTATCACCAAATGGAAACCGGCCATATTGATGCCGTTGTGCTTATTCCGAAGGAAACCGAAAAGAACATCCTGAAAGGCGTGCAGCAAGAGATTCCGGTATTTGTTAACAATGCCAACATGCTAAAAGGCGGATACCTGCAAAAAGGGATCTATAAAACGCTGGCAACATTGTCGGGAGGAATAAAAGTGCAGGTGGCTATGAAGCATGGCTTGTCAGAAAGGCAGGCCATGGAGCAGGCGCAACCTGTCAAACTGCATCAGCACATACTTTTTAACCCCTTTGGCAACTATGCTTATTTTCTGTTGACCGCATTGCTGCCTCTTATGCTGGTCGTATTTACCCTGCTCAGCACGGTGTACGCCGTTGGAACCGAAGTCAGAGATGGGAGCGGACCGGAATGGCTCGAACAATCGGAAGGAAGCCTGATTATTGGTATCGCAGGTAAGTTAACACCTTATACCTTTTTGTTTGTCTTCATTGCCATGGTGATGAACATGATTCTATTTGTGCAGATGGGAACTCCCTTGCGTGGCGAATTCCTGTTGATTGCGCTGGGCGAATTGGCTTTGATTATGGCCTATCAAATGTTGGGTGTTTTGCTGGTTGCCGTCACAAGTAATTTACGCCTGGCCTTGTCATTGGGAAGCGCTTACTCGATGATGGCGCTAACCTTCTCCGGATTAACGTTTCCACAGTTTGCGATGCCGGCCCTGGCCAATGCATTTACCTGGCTTTTCCCATTTACTTATTGGGTGAAGTTGTTTATTTCTCAGGCGCTTCGGGGAGAGGCGGTGGTTTATGGAATCGGTTTTTTAGCGATTCTACCATTGTTTATCGGATTGCCTGTCTTGTGTTTCCCTCGTTTAAAACGGATTCTTCAAAACGAAAGATTCTGGGGGAAAGTTTAGGCCAGGAGCCATTAGTGATGATTGATATGAAGAAACTATTCAAAAAATTAAGAACAGGAATTCGCATGACCGGGCAATTCTATCAGGAGGAGATGAAAGACATTCTGAAAGACCGGGGTGCCTTGCTCATTTTGTCCGGGGCAATCATCATCTACTCCTTGATTTATGCTTATGCCTACCAAACGGAGGTTGTGCGCGAAGTTGAGACGATTGTGGTTGACTTGGATCGCAGCGCCTCAAGTCGCCAGTTGATCCGCATGGTTGATGCCACTGAGGAGGTCAAAATCATTCGTTCGGTGACCAGTATGAAGGAAGCCCGCGATATCTTTTTCGAAGGCGGCCAGGTAGGCGGCATCGTCTTGATTCCATCAGGCTTTGAGAAAGACTTGTTCGGAGGAGTACAAGCCGATGTTGCAGTGTATGCTGATGGGAGTTATTTTTTAATTTACCGGCAATTGCTTGGAGCAGCGGTTAAATCGGCAGGCACTTTTTCAGCCGGCGTTGACATTAAACGACTGCTGGCCGAAGGCAAAGTGGATGAACAGGCAACGGCTGCCCGCGATCCCTTATCGGCAGACCTCCATTTCTGGTTTAATCCTTCGTCGGGCTATGGCAGTTTTATCATGCCCGGCCTGATTCTGATTATTCTGCAACAAACCCTGCTGATCGGTATTGGAATGATTGGCGGTACCAGCAAGGAAAAGAATCGTCACAGTTTCCAAGTGCCGGTAGCTTTGCAACGCGGAGGTGTCTTTCCGCTCTTGTTTGGAAAAAGTTTGAGTTACCTGACCATCTACAGTATCAATAGTGTGTTTGCCATGGTATTGCTCCATCATTGGTTCGATTACCCCAACCAGGGCAGCTACCTGGATGTAATGTCGCTCACCTTGTTGTTTTTACTTTCGGTCATTTTTATGGGAATTACAGTTTCCGTGCTTTTCAAAAACCGTGAATCGTCCATTTTACTCATGGTATTCTTATCCCCTATTGTCTTGTTTTTAAGCGGAATTAGCTGGCCGGCTGGTTCGATTCCTCCTTTGCTGTACAAAGCGGCCCATATTTTTCCATCCACCATCATGGTGCCGGCCTATCTGCGCATTCGCGATCTGGGGGTCGATTTGGCCAATGTCCGACAGGAATATTTATTGTTGCTGGGGCAAACCTGTTTTTATTTTCTTACCGCTTCATTGGCCTTGTACTTCGAAACCCGGCATAACCGCCGGGAGGCGGAAAAAGAAGCTTCTGTTTAGCCCGTTCAACAGAACCCAAACAAGTTCTTCTTGACTTCCACTGAAAGCCAGATCGAACCAAGGCTATTCAATCACCTTTTCGTCGTGACTGTTCACAAAAAGCATTGTTCCGATGTTATTAAACCCTTGGAACAATGGTGCGCCCTGGTGTTTCAGGTGGTTGCCACGGAAGCCCAGGATAACTAATCCCGCATCGGACGAGCGTTGATTGATCATTTCGCGGATGCCGATCTCCGGGTTTTCTTCCAGAAATTCAATGTTATTCAGGGTGATTGGCAAGCGCCCCCGGATAATCAGGTCCTGCAAATGAATTTTGGTCTTTTCAACTTCACCTGGTTTCGATATGTCAAAGATTTTGATTGAATTCTTTTTCCAATCCGGATGGGCATAGATAATAAAACTCAGCAAGATCATCAGATTAGAATTAGACTCATCGCTTCGTTTGAGCCACAAATGGATATCTCGACTGGTATCAATTGGTTGTCTTCCGGTTCGCAAGATTAAGACATCGAAATTGCCGGCATTGACCAGGGCGTAATTCTCGATAATTCGTTTGAGCCCTTTTTCATCGTTGATGTCATTGTCAAAAATAAGCATGTTATTCTCCAGACCTGCAATCCCGGGTAACTGCACAGCCTGGGCTATAGCGGAGGTATAGGACGGTGAAATCATGGTATCAACATAGACGTGGCTTTCAATCCTGCCAAATTGAAGAATCAGCTTGTCCAGTGTCTCTTTGGCTTGTTGGTTTGAAGATTTAGAGAAGTAACCGGGTATGAGGTGGATGTAAGTTCCAAATCCATACTTGTATGAAAGCCAATTAAGCAAACGAAAAGCTTCTTTACGCTCGAATGTTTCATCTGAAATACAGATGCAGCTTGGGCGCCATTCGGTAAATGAAGTCCGCTTCCGCGTGTTTTGAAGATAGACCTGTAAGTTTCGGTTCAACTGAAAAATGGCATTGGTGAAAATAATCTCCAGGCCTTTCCTGTCTTTGTGATAGTGATTTACCATCAAATAGATAGCCGTCATGCCTGCAAGCGAAACAAAGGCATAAAGGGCATCAATTTTGAACATGACAAACAGCGCAACCACAAAGCCCAGGAGCGAAAAATACCAGCGTGACTTAAACGAAGGACGGTAGGAAGGTGAGGAGCCGAAGTGGTTTAGAAATGAAATGAGACAAAGTGAGCCGTAAGTCACCATGAAAAACATGGAAATGATTCCGGCCACGACATTCACATTTCCGGCAGCCACAAAAATAAAAGCGATGACGATGGTTACCAGGGTCGCATTAAACGGTTCGTTGTTCTTCTTATCATTCATTCGAAGATAAGCATTGAGCCGCAAACCCGGGAAGGAGCGGTCGGTGGCCAGGGCCTGAAGCGTCCGCGGAGCTACCATAATCGAGCCAATGGCAGATGAAAGCGTGGAGGCAGCCAATCCGATCGGAATGATAATGCTTCCCCCCAAGGCGACCTTGCCCATGATCAACTGTTGCTCAACCAGGTCCGTCTCGCTGGCTGATGAAGCTAATTTCCAGGCGATAAAAAGGTAAATAATCATGCCTGAGAAAGTAGCCAGGGTAGTGCCAAGTGGAATAGATTTGGCCGGGTTTTTTAACTCACCCGAAAGCCCAACACCCGCGGTCATGCCTGTAAATGCAGGGAATATAATGGCAAAAACGATGAAAAACTGGTTCATGTTCCGCATGTCAGCCGAAAAAATGGAGAAAGTGTTATCTTCAGAATAATTGGTTGTTCCGGCAAAAAAAAGGATGAGCGCCAAAGCCAAAATACCGACGATGATGTAGAGGGTTTTCACCCCCATTGAGGCGCCTTTTTTGAGCATGAGGAACGAGAGTCCGGCCATAGCCGGAAGGCTGATGGCCTGCCGCGGAAGCGTAAAATCGTAATTGACTTGCAGGTAATGAAAGAGAAATTCGAACGATTCGGTAAACGCGATGACATAAAATGCGACGCTAATGGCCTGCGACATGTAGAGCGCAATGCCGACCGTTGCCCCGATGTTTAAGCCAAACGAACGGGAAATAATGAAATATTCGCCACCTCCTTCAACGCGTTTGTTGGTGGCAATTTCAGAAATAGCCAGTGCTGTGGGGATGGTTACCAAGTGACCCAGCAAGATGATCAATACCACACCCCAAAAACCGAGGGTGCCAACACCGTATCCAAAACGTAAAAACAAAATGGCTCCGAGGATGGTGGCCATGGCCGTGAAATACACCGGAGCAGTACCAAAATCTTTCTTGTTTGCAGACATCGTTTCGTTTCTTTTTGTGTGACAACAAAGCCGGGCCTTTTTTGATCAATTCACGTTTTTACTTGCTTTGTCTACCATAAAGGCTCGTTTATCCGTAGCACAAGATATTAAATTGAATTTAGCCCTAAGGCGGTTTTGTACGAAATATTTTCTGGTGGGCGTATCTGTCTATTTGCGATCATCACGCTAATTCGTGTTAGTTTTCCTGAAATAAAAAAAGGTCTTCCGCTGGCCAAGGTCATCGTAATTGTAAATTTCCTTGTCGGGATGCAGCTTATAGAAAGCCAGCATAGCCAAATCGCCGGCGCAAAATAACGAGTGAATGCACATCAAACTGATAAAGAAGTAAGCGAGCGGGCCTGACCAAAAGAGAATCGCTCCCAGCAGACTGACTGCCTTCACCACCCAAAACGGAGCCAGCGCCACAAACCGGAAAGTAGGGTAGTCAATTACTTTTTGATCGACCCCGGCATAAAAAATAAACTTGCTCCAGATCGCCCCAAATTGCACTTTGCCAGTTCCGCGTAGGAGAAAGGCGCCCGCATGAATCAGTTCATGCAAAACAATGAGCAAAGTAAACGCAAAGAGCACAGCGCCCGCCATCGCAATCACCGGCTGGCTGATACCTTTGGTGTACAAAACAATCGCCTTCACCAAAAGAAACAGGAAAAGGGCAATCATGCTGATTTGGTAAATTGAGTATAGCCGGATAAGTTCTTTTTCGCGGGCGATTTGCTCAAATATAAATTGTTTGATATGCAGGTGATCCACTTCAGCAAGCAGTTCAAAATCATCGCTTTCAATTAAGTCTTTTGGAGTTAACCGGTGCTTCATTCAGGATCGTTTTTCAGGATTAAATATAAGGTTTTCAGCGAAATCAGGCGGCTGATAAAAGCATAGGCAATGCCAGCCATAAGCAACAGTAAAAATCCAATGGCCCAACGATCAACATACAAAGACAGTTTGCCGGCTAAAATGGCGAACAAGGTGAAACCAATCAGTTTCAAAATGAGTAGGTAGTTGATCCGGAGTTTGAAAAGGGATGTGGCAATACCCACTTGAGCCACAGCTGTTACGAGTTGTGTGATGAGGGCGGCATAGGCCGATCCCAGCGCTTGTATGTGGGGAATCAGAACCAGGTTGAGAATGATATTGATTAACATGCCTCCAAAAGCCATCAGGTTGAGTTGCTTCAAATTTCCATTTGCAGTAAGCAAACTGCCAAAGATGTAGGTGGTGGCGATGCCCGTAAAGCCAATCATCAAAATTCCTAGAATGGGAGCCGACTGTCCGATATGTTCGTGATACAGCAGCTGCATGATTTGCTGTCCGTAAAAGTTGGCCGCCACACCAATAAGAATCGCCGGAACGATAATCAGCAAATAAGCCAGTTGCACGAGTTGAACCAGGTCATCGCGCTGCTTGATCATGCGTGCAAAGATGGGCAGCAACAAGCCGGCAAACAAAGCGCCAAACATGGCAAAGGCATCCAGCAAGCGGAAAGCCTGAGCGTAAATTCCGGCCTGCATTTTTCCAATGGGGTCGGGAAGCAGGCGCTCGAGCAAGACCGAGTCAATCCGGTTGTAGAACGACATCAACAAAATGAGCAGGGCGAAGGGGTAGCTTTGCTTCAGGATGAGCCGGATGTAGCGCAGATCGACTTGAAGGCGGATGGTTTTGGCGTAATGCAGCACCGTGATAAAAGTGATGAGTGTCGCAATAAGATAAGCCGCCGTTTGTGCGTAAACAAACCAGCCGATGGAGAAATAGCCACCAAACCAGTTGGTAAACAGCAGGATGCTGCAAAATAGAATCATCAGGCTGCGGTCGAGGACCGAGAGTAAGCTGTCGGTTCGGAACAGGTGCAAGCCGCTGATGTTGGAGCGGAGGTAGAAGGTGAAGGAGATCAGAAACTGGTTGAAAATCAGAAAAAACAACAGGTGAAACTGAACCTGATTGTATCCGATGATTGCGGCAAGAACAAGGCAAACTGCAGCATAGCCAACAGCCAGCATGAATTTCAGCCCGACAATGTTGTTCAGGTATTTATGTAGCAAATGACTGTGTCGGGCAATGTTGCGGTTGTTGAAATTGGTGATTCCCAAATCAAGCAAAATATTCAGGATCATCGAAAAGTTAAGCAGCGAAAAATACAGGCCATAGCTTTCGGCCCCTACCACATTTTGCACCGTTCGGTCAATTCCAAAGATCCAAAAGGGTTTGATTAAAAGGTTGAGAAAGAGCAGCAGGATTAGATTGGTGACAAATTTGCGTTTCAACAGTCGTTGCTTTATCCGATTAATTTGGTTAAAAATAAGCAATTTTTAGGCAGACTTTGTACATTTGGGTTGAAATCTAAGGTCGCGAACCGACGGCCTGTTCTTCACCGAATGCAGAGCGGAACATAAAAGCAGAAGTGTGACAATCGTTGGTTCTCAGTAGTTAAATAATCCGGAAATCATATGCTTATTGCGGTAAACGCGCGTTTGTTACAGAAAGGAAAACTCGAGGGAATTGGCTGGTTCACGCATGAGATGCTTTCCCGAATCACCAGAAACCACCCCGAGCACCAATTTTTGTTTTTATTTGACCGGCCGTATGCTGATGAATTCATTTTTTCGGAGAATGTGACACCGCTTGTGATTTCGCCACCTACACGCCATCCTGTGCTTTGGTATGTTTGGTTTGAATGGATGATTCCGCGCGTGCTGAAAAAGTACAATGCCGACTTGTTTCTCTCGCCTGATGGGTACTTGTCATTAAGTTCCAATGTGAAACAATTGGCGGTGATTCATGATATCAACTTCGCACATCGCCCGCAGGATCTACCTTGGCTGATGGCGAAGTACTACAATTTCTTTTTTCCAAAGTTTGCCAAACGGGCTTGCCGGATTGCTACGGTTTCCAAATATTCGAAAACAGATATCAGTCAATCCTATGGTATCAGCTCCGATCTGATCGATGTGGTTTATAATGGTGTAAACGAACGATACCAGCCAACTTCCGAAGAAGAAAAAGAAAGGACACGCCAAAAAATTACGAGTGGAAGCCCGTATTTTTTGTCCATCGGGTCCCTGCATCCGCGCAAAAATATTGACGGATTGTTGCGGGCGTATGACGAATTTCGAAATGCCGGAAACACAGAAGCCAAGCTGGTAATTGCCGGCGGCGAGTTGTTTAAAACAGCCGAAATCCGGAAGACATTGGAATGCATGCGCTTTAAAAATGAGGTGATTTTTACCGGGCGCCTTTCGGTTGAGGATTTACACCAGCTTTTGGGTGCTGCCCTGGCGCTGACCTTCGTTTCTTTCTTCGAAGGGTTTGGCATTCCGGTGCTGGAAGCAATGCGTACCGGGGTTCCGGTCATTTGCTCCAATACCAGTTCGTTGCCTGAGGTGGGTGGAGAGGCCGTGCTGTTTGTCGATCCGTTTGACGGGCGGCAAATTACCGCCGCCATGCAACGAATCGCCGACGATGAAAATCTTCGTGTGGAACTGATTGCCAAAGGACATGTGCAGCAGGGGAAATTCAGTTGGGATCGAACGGCCGCCCGATTGTGGGAAAGTATTCAGCAATGTTTAAATGCCTGAACCGGATAGTCGATGAGAAAGTTGAAAAAAGCGAGAACACCAATTCGAAAAGCTATTTTGCAAGGCTGCTTAATGGAAGGCCGCACTGAGGCTGGTTGCGACGAAGCGGGGCGGGGCTGCCTGGCCGGGCCGGTGTTTGCAGCTGCGGTGATCTTGCCTGCCGGATTCGAAAATGATTTGCTAAACGACTCTAAAAAGCTGAGCGAAAAGCAGCGTGACCAGCTGCGCCCCTTGATCGAAGAACAGGCTTTGGCTTTTGGAGTGGGTGTGGTGAGTAACCAGGAGGTGGATCAGATCAATGTGCTGAACGCTTCGTTTTTAGCCATGCACCGTGCGGTGGAGCAACTGAGTCTGAAGCCCGAACACCTGCTGATTGATGGCAACCGCTTCCGGCCTTATCCCGAAATTGCCCACGACTGCATCATCAAAGGCGACGGAAAATTCCTGTCGATTGCGGCAGCCTCTGTTTTGGCCAAAACCTACCGCGACGATTACATGAACCGTTTGCATGAGGAATTTCCGGAGTATCAATGGCTGAAAAATAAAGGTTACCCCACCAAAGCGCATCGCGAGGCGATTCGTAAACTCGGACCAACGCCCTATCACCGTCTAAGCTTTCGCCTGTTGGAAGAGCAGCTAAAACTAGACTTGTAGTTGAGTTCTCGTTTTTGAATGATTTCAGTTCGATCGGTTGTTGTATGTGGTTGCGTGATTGAATTTCCAAATGTTTGTTAACGTGGGTTTCAATCCTGCCAAGGGTTTTGCAAATTTGCAGTCAAACAGTCTATTTGATCAGGCTGAATAAAAACCAATCAACCAAATTGCCCGATGAAAATTTGTCAGTTACCTGTCGTAGCCTTTATTACACTTGCTTTAATGTTACTTTCCTCATCTCTTTTTGCCAAAGTCCCCGATGGTGAACCAGTTGATGTGAACGTGTTTTTCGACACCCAAGGAATCGATGTAACGCATATCCGCCAGGAAGTTAAACACATTAATTTCGCGCGAACCAGTGAGTCGGCCAATGTTCATCTGCTGAGCACCTTGGAACGTACCGGAGGAAGTGGCCGGCAATATGTCTTTTATTTTATTGGCTTGCGCGAATTTGAAGGACTCAACGATACCCTTTACTATTTTTCGTCGCCCGATAAAACAGGATCCGAAATTCGCGATGATTACACCAACATGATCCGGCTGGGTCTGGCCCGCTATTTGGCGCGCGGCTCGCATGTGGTCGATGTTAAGTTTAATGGCGAAACGGAGATGAATTACACTCCGGAACAGGACAAATGGAATAACTGGGTGTTTGGGATCCATGCAAGAACCAATGTAAATGGCGAGGAAACGGAGCGGGAGTTCGATTTCGACAGGTCGGTCGTTCGGTTAACGATTACCTCTGAATGGCGTTTCGAATTTGATGTAGACAACAATTACGATGAAGACTGGTATGAGAATGATGGCGATGAAATCACCGCCAAACGAACCTACCAGAGCTTCGAAAGCCTGGTCGTAAAAAGCATTGGCGACCACATGGCTGTTGGTTTGAAATCAGGCGTATCGTCGAGTAGCTATAGCAACATTAAGTTGAATTACTGGGCATTTCCTGCCGTTGAATACAACCTTTACCCATACGAACTTTCCAGCCGGAAGCAACTACGTATTTCCTATTTTCTGGGCTACAACGGCCGACAATACATGGATACGACCATGTTTAATAAACTGGAGGAAGACCTTGTTCGTCAGACTTTCGCGGTGGCTTATAAAGTACAGGAAAAATGGGGGTCGGCTTACACCTCGCTTTCGGGAAACACGTATTTCCATGATTTCAATAAAAATAGCCTGGCCATTTATTCTGGCCTTTATTTGCGGGTTTGGAAAGGACTATCGTTCAATGTATCCGGAAATTATTCAATCATCAACGACCGGTTGTCAATCCTGAAAAGTGAAGCTACCATGGAAGAAATTTTGTTGAAGCAGGTTCAGCAGGCCACAGCCTACCGCTACCAGCTTCAGGTGGGCTTGTCATTTACCTTTGGTTCGCTCTACAATAATGTAGTCAATCCGCGCTTAAAGGGATAGGGAAATTATTCCGGTTCCGCTGCGGCGGCCATTCCATGTTTAGCTCAATGCGCATAGTCCGGCTTTTAAATCAATCCGGGCAATCTGTTTTTTATCACTTTTTATTTTGTGCTTATTTGATTACTTTGAAGGACATTCATGAACAAGTAATTTGATTCGTTTAACCTTCTAAATAAGCCAACGATGTACGGAAAAATAAAAGAAGACTTACAGCAAACCCTGGAAGAACTCAAGGCGCAGGGACTTTATAAAACCGAACGCATCATCACTTCCTCTCAAAGTTCGGG
>SWCC01000056.1_pt1 | contig 15082 bp, 13 predicted proteins | sample 4692971 | NCBI WGS metagenome assembly SWCC01 (sample SAMN10267277, study PRJNA491770) | bioreactor metagenome | isolation source: DHS bioreactor inoculated with subseafloor sediment | place: Japan: off Shimokita Peninsula | collected 2006-08 | reverse complement strand
TATAGTGTGAGTTAGTCCTCTATGCTCGATTACTCCACTAATAGGAATAATCCATCTACCAATAAGACTGCTAGGACTGTCTATATCTGCCATTATAGAGCCTATGAACACAAAGAAACTTCCTAGCAATGCTATTCTACTATTAACCTCATAAAACCTTACTAGGGCTAAATAAAAGGCTATATTAATTACTATATGAGTTCTATTAAGGAAAGCTACTCACTCCCTTCTTTATCCATTTCTATTTCTTCTTCTGCATTTTTGTCCGCTGGACATTTCCTTTCCCCCTTTTAATATTCTTCTGCTATTCTGTAAATTATTTCATGTGCTATTTTCATAATTATCTCCCCCTTAATATAGTGTTAGATTTAGTATAGACAATAACACAAATAAAAAAACTACCTAAATTCGACCTAGGTAGCCTATATTAGATAGATCTTCTTTAATCTGTATTATTTCAAATTCCTTTATATCAAGAATACTTTTATTAGTTATGGCTATTAGCTTTGGAAAGGTAGGAAAATAAGCCTTATATAAGCCTGTATCTAAGAGTTTTTTATATTTGCCTATGTCTAGCCCTTTGTTGCTTATTTCAACCTCTATAAAGGCTATATAACCCCTTTCATTAACCTTGTAAGCAACAAACCCATCACACCTTAGATGCTCTATAGCTAATTCGTTCTTAAAGTCCACTACATTAACTATTTTATTTAATTCCCTGTAGAAGTCGGTCAATAATAGACTATGTTTTAACTGTCTAGGCTTCTTAATATAGTATAGATACTCCATATTTATATGGCTCCTGCTTCTTTTAACTTCCCCATGATCTACTAATACCTTTAATCTATTTTGAGTTACTCTAAGGGAAGGATAAAACAACTCATGTATAGTGCTAGTATTAGCTATTTTAAATCGTTCTATAAACTCAACAACCTTTTTATCTCTGCTAGTTATCAATTAAATTACCCCCTTATCTTATTTAGAAAGTCAAAGTCTATAACCTCGCCTGTTTTCTTCTTCTCAACTCTCGTTACCTTTGGAATAAACTTCACTTCTTCATCTTTTTTTATATAGTAAGGCTTTAATAAGTCTCTAGCCTGACCTGGTGGTATGTTCATGCTTTGAAACTCTGTCTTATTACCACAAGCCCTTATAATGCCATGTCCTTGACCCTTTAACTCTTCAAGACCCTTCTCATCAATGATGACCCTACTGTTTAACTCATTCATGGTTTTAAGCCCTACAACAAGTGGTATATTGGCTTTTATATCTCCATCTATAACCTTTGCGCTTGGTCTTTGAGTACATATAAGCAAATGAACACCACAAGCCCTGGCTATTGCTGCTAATTCTTTCATGGCATTAATGCTGCTCTTTTCATTGGCTAATAGGCTAAATTCATCAATTACTACTAACTTTCTATTAAGTGCCTTTCTTTTAAATCTCTTATTGTACTCTGTTATATCAACACAATCCTTGCTATAAAATAGGTTATATCTTCTCTTAACCTCTGCTAATAACTTATATAGGCTCTTTTCTGCTTCTTCCCTGTTCTTACTAAAACTCTTTACTATTCCACACTTCCTGAATATCCCTAGTTCTACACCTTCCTTTAGATCTATTAAGTGAAGTTCTAAGTCATTAGGATTATAGTTAAGGACTATATTAGTTAAAATTCCCCTTAGTAGCGTACTCTTTCCGGACCCTGTTTCTCCTGCTATTAAACAATGTGGCTCTCCCTTAGATATATCAATAGTTTCTAGTCCTTTGTACGAATACCCTAATGTAAGGCTTAACGCACCCTTAATATTAACCTTTTCGAATGGGCAATTTGATTTTAAGGGCTTCTCATATACCTTCACAAATATAAATTTATTATGATAACTTATATCTATTTTACTATTTAGCATTTGTTCTATTGCCATTTGATTTTTAATGAATTTATCTGTTGTAATCCCTTCTAGGTATTGAAATTGCAATAAATAGCCATATTCTGTTTTTTTCTTCTTAACCAGATTAGGGAATAGATCCTTTTCCTCTGTCTTTACATACATTCCTGTATTTTTAAATAATTTATCCCAATTTGTATTACTCCTATCTAGGTAATGCATAATAATAGTTAATATACCTATTGCATAGCTTCCATATTGAGCTATAAGGTAACCTGGGAAGAATGCCCCGGCTACGCTGCCAAAACCTAATGTACTAATTCCTGCCATTAACAAACCGTATTCCTTTTTTCTTGAAGTTTCACCCCAAGCCTTATCAAATACAACCTCTAAATTAAACTTTGTTTTATCAAAAGCTTTGTCTACACTTGCTTGTTTATCATTCATATAACCTTCTACACCTCCAACTAATCTAAATTACTACCACTATATGGTCTTATCCCTTTTTTCTCTCTCTCGTCTCCCTTTAAAAAAAGCCCCCTGGAGTCGGTTTTCCCCTTCATCAACCCTAACACTTCGCTTGAATAGGTTAACGAATAGCATTGCGTATAGTTATGTATATTAATTTATTTTGAAATGTTGCATGTCCACCTAAAAAAACCATAATATTATGTAAAATAGAATTTCCGTAAACATATCTTTACGGAATAAATAAAAAAAGCCCCTCCAAAATTGGAAGGACTTAATAAATATTAGTTGTTTTTATGCTTATCTTTATGTTTATTTATACAAATTGACCGTATATTTAAACCTTTGTAGTATTTTCAATAGTTTGCTCTATTTCTGAATGTAACACAAGCTTCATTATGTTAGATTCAACTTATTTTACTATGTAATTATCATGTTTTGGTATAATATGGATATAATAGATACTATAAGGAGATGGGGTTATATGAAAAGGTTAATTAAATTTATAGGTTGGGTCGTTATTATCCATGCTGTGTTTTATCTGCTTACCATTATCAGAATGCCTCTCACTATGGATATTCCTTCTGATAGTTATTTTAGAATAATTGTATCAGCAATATATCTAACTATTAATTTATTTGCCGGGTATGGACTTATAAAGTTAAAGAATGTCGCTAGGTATTATATTACTGCTGTAAGTATATTAAACTTGGGTAAAACAATATTAAATATAATCAATGTTTCCAATGATTCTATGTTAATATTTTCAAATCTAATGCTTATGTTTTTATCTCTTGGAGCAATTTATATTTTAAATTGTTCAAAAGGAAGATTATTATTTAAGCCCCAGGAAGAAAGTAAAGATACACTTAATGAAGCCTAAGGGCTTCTTTTTTGTATCTTTTTGTGTCGTACCTTACCGTAACCTTACCTTCTTTTAAGGACTCGGTAATCTCGTGTTATACCTTCCCTATTCTTAGGGTTTTTTAGGGTATTACATATTTTACTATATACCTCTACTATGCATTAATAACACTAAGTTTTTCTAAGCTAATACTATTCTTTTTTAGGATGCTAGATATGTTAGAAGGCCTTAGTATAGTCTTAGTGTTTTTTATATGCCTTATCCTTACCTTATCCCTTTTTAGGGTCTCCGATATCTCCGAATACCTTGACATAACCTTGATACTTTTAGGGCATTACAAGTCTTACTATATACCTTGTCATAACCTTGCCCCTTTAGGGCTGCCGATAATGCCTAATACCTTAGTACAACCTTAGTATAATTTATATACCTTGTACTAACCTTGTACCTTTTTATGAACTCTAAAATCTCTAATAAACCTTGCTATAGCCTTGCTATTTTAAGAGCTCCCAAATCTACCATTTACCTTAGGGTAATCTTAGGGTATCTGAGTTCTATATACCTTGTGGTTATCTTGGGGTTATACATTACACTATTAATATAAAGTATAAGCTACAATTATTGAAAACACTTAACTTTCTATATGTTTTACATTTTAAAATCAATCATATGTGTAAGTTAATGTAATTTCAATTCCAACATTCTCCAACCTTTTTAGAGACTGACAAATCTGTCATTCTTTTTTAGGGAGTCCGATATGTCCCAGTATTTTATATTAATAATAGGTTTCATATCATTTAGTTGTATAATCTTATCATTTGCGAGTAATCTGCGAGTATTAATTTAAAAGTAAGGTTTTGACAAGTTTTATAATATTTAACTCTAGTTTTTTACTAGTAATTATATATAAATAAAGTTAAGTTTTGTTAAGTAGTTATTCCCTTATATACCGAAGAAGGTTAGCATTTGTTAGCATTTAAGAATTAAAAGTGAGGTTTTGTGAGGTAGTACCTTAGCATTTCTTAGCATATTACTCTTTTTTATAGTTTCAGAATAATAAAAAAGCCCCAATTAAGGGGCTATTAACTACATATAATCATATGGTTGTTTATTTATATTTGAATTACCTACTGGATCATCTTCTATTATGTCAATACCTTGTGCTTTCTTTAATCCATCTTTAATACCTACTTTGTAACCCTTCCAAGCACCTAATAAGTATCCACCACCAAATAATAGTATTATGGCAAATACATATTGAATTCCTATCATGATCTCCAACCCCTTTAATCTAAGTATATTCTATAGATTAAATTCTTTTCCTCTTTTGTAAAGTCTGTTATGTCTAACAAGTCCATTTTTTCTTTCTTACTTCTTGTACCTCTTATATTAGATATATAATCCCACAACTTATTAGAATTTATGCCACTCTTAACTAATTCAGCGAATTTCTGCGTTTGCTGTTCACTTAAAGGACTCGGTTGTTCATAATACTCTTTCATTTCAGGTATCCCACCCCTACCAAAGGCTAACCCTTTTGCTATTGTTGGTAGAGTAGGCTTAATAGCTGTTCTTAATTTCTGTTGTTTACTAGATAAATAATCTACTTCTACATTACTGTTTTTAGGCATCATCTTTGGAAGTTCTATTTTATTATTTCTAATTTTCAAATCTTCTAATGGTTTACCATTTAACTTAACACTCTTAATCTCTTGTAAATCTGAAGGTAATTCAAGGAATCTACTATCAACTTTTTTATTAATTGTTTTTTCTTTACTTGGTACATCAATGAATGATCCTGGGAATGGATTCTTCTCTCCAAAGTTCTCTTTTGTTGGGTTTAACTCTGGTAATAACTTTAAATCTTTACCAGCTTTTATAGTCTTTTTAAGTTGTCCACCACCAAAGGGTAATGCTACTTTATACAGTGGGTCCTTTAAACCTTCAGCACTTAACAATCCACTACCATACCTTGTAGGGTCATTTCTGCCAAAATACTTCTCTCTTTCATATTCATCAAACATGGAGCTTGCTATATTCTGTCCTAGTGGAATATTAGATAATACTTCTCCACCTAAACGCCCTGCTTTTTCAAGTGGTGTTGTGTCATCTTCTTCTATCGCATCTTGTATTGCTCGAATTGGGTCAAACACAACACCCGAACCACGCGTCTTTGTCATAGCATTATTTAGAATATAGTTTCCTAAATAAAGCATCATCAAACCGCCTATATCCTTATTCTTTATAAAATCCTTTTGGACATGCCACAAGTTTTGAACTTCTAGCGTGAACGGGGCAACTAATTGCATTAATTTTGACTTTTGAAGTAATGGAACCTCTCCAATACCCCTTCCACTCACTAATGACCTTGTAACATCATCAGCATATTTAACAGGGTTTTCTATTCCTTCAGCTATAGCCTTGTTATAGGTAGAACTCCATATAAACTTTGTTCCTACTTCATCTAGAGCTCCTAAAAGGTAAGCAGCAAGTTTCTTTGGTTGATCTATTAATCTATCGTCAAACTTTCTATATAAATCATCACCATATCTTTCTAGTAAAAAGCCTGAATCCTTATATAACTTACTCCCTTTACCCTTTCCTAATACAGATGCCATGAAATCTCCAAACCCCTTAGTTAAATGTACAGGGTTTTTAACATATGCTATACCCTGTGGTACATTAGCTATCTGTGATAATGATGAACTCAAATTACCTAATACTGTATTAGATTTAACCCTTTTATTTAAAGCGTTTAGTAATTTAACTGTTGTTCTCCCACCTGGTACAACTTTTTGGAAAAATCTATCTGCAGGATTAGTTTTTCCTGCCAAATCATTTGCAAAGTCGGTTATATATCCTATAAAATTATTAAGATTTGCTGATTCTTCTGTTATATCTGCCAAATCCTTACCAAACTGTCTAAACTTTGGTATTTGTGGGTCAATATGTGTTGCATATGTAGCAGCGTTTAAATAATCTAAGAAACCGCCTACTGCATCATACTTCGTCTCATTCCCTAGCCTCTTTTGTGCTAATCCTAAAAACTTTGATTTTGGTCTAGTATATTCACTCATGCCAGCTAATTGAGGAGATATCTGAGAAGGTGTATCAAATATATTCTTAACTCCTGCAAAGCTTTCTGATAAGTCTTTAAAATGTCTGTAATAATCATCTCTCTTAGGTATAAGTTTATCAGGATTATTAGGGTATATCTTACTCCTTGAACTATTAACAGTATCTAGCAACTCATTATAAGCATTCCTAAACCAACCATCAGCTTTTATGATTTTATTAACCTCTTCTTTACTAAATTTTTCTAATAGTTCATCCTTACTAACTTCTCCTTCTCCGTACTTTTGAACAAATTCCGATAACTTAGAGTTCTTCTTAATACCTAAGTTATTTACCATTTCATTTTCTAGCTTGCCTAACCATTTCTGATCCATTAATACTTTATCTTTTTTAGCATTATCAAATGGATCTAGTAATGTTTTTTTGACCTTTGGAAAATTATCTTTAAATACATCTTTGAAGTTTCTATATACATCTGTTGTATAGGCTGTAAACCCACCTATATCCTTCATTTGTGGTATTGATTGGGTTAAACTATCATCATAGTTCCCTATGTCAATTGTAGCCCCTTCTAAGTCCTCTACTATTTGCTTTTGTAGTGTCCTAACCTCTTCAAGTTTATTAATGTCTGCTGTTGCTGCAACCTCTTTTACTGTTTGTCGATTTATGTCAGGTAATTCTATTTTAGTAGATTTTTTATTTATTTTAGGTAATTCTATATCCCTTGTAGGCTTTTTCAAATCCATCCTAGGTAAATCCTCAACACCTGCAACTTCAGCTAACCTTCTAGTCTTACTTATATTTCTTATATCGTCTATAGGGTTAATGGTTTTATTTTGCGCTACTTCCCATCTTCTCATAATATCATCAAGGTCAATTCCTAATACTGGCTTAATCATAGCCTGCTCATTTGCCATAAGTTCATTAGTTTTGAAATAGTTTTGAATAGTTCCTATTGCTTCATTGTATTCATTAATTACATTAGTTAACTCTTTGTTTTCTTTAATAGGTTTTAATGTTTTACTAATAGGGGTTTGTCTAGTTGTCATAGTAGCTTCTTCTACTAAATCACTACTAGATACTTTTATAAATTTACCACCATTGATATTTTTTAATGCACTTCCAAGTGAATAGAGTCCAATGTCCGCAATTCCACCAATTGTACTGCCAATTGCAATTCTTTTTAATAAATCCTTAGGCTTGTCTTTTTCTGAAATTCCAACGCCTAGATCTACCATTCCTCCTGCAGCTGCCCCATGAACTAAGCGTTTTTTAAGTGGATTAGATAATTTAGGTGCTAACCTACCAACTACATCATCACCTAAATTAACGCCAGCCTTCAATAAACTTTGTCCGTTAGCAAGTGGTAATCCTATTGACCCTATAGCACCAGCAACAGTTGAAGCAACATTCCCAACTTTACTATCAGAATCAATAACAGGAGCATATCCACCTTCACTTTTCTTAGCGTTTAAGAAGAAGTTACTCCCTTTTCTTGATATATTATTTAAACTATCTAATAAATCATTACCGGATGGTTGATTTAAAGCAAAGCTTTTTAATTGTCCTAAGAGATTTAAGTCCTCTTTAGGCTTCTCACTTCTTAGCTCTGTTGGTCTTAACTTTGGTAATTCAACTTTAGGTTTTATTTCTGCTTTTTTAAATGGTTGGGTTTCAATGGTGTTATTAATATAACTAGATGAAGGCTTAAGCGTCATATCAAAATTCTTTTTATTAGACATAGATTTAGTTACACCTAATCTTTTCTCCCAATCACCATCATTTGGGCGTGGTGTAGGCTTCCCTAATAGTCTTTCTTCCCATCCCCCATTATCCATTTTATTTATTGCTGCTTTAGTTGTAGGATTCCTATAATCAACTAAAACTGATTCCTCATACCATTTCTTTTTTCTAGGTTCCTGTTTCTGTTCATCATCCTCATACCATTTAGGCATTTAAACACCTCAATTCATATAATTTTATTTATTTTTAAATTATTTTCTATATATTTAAGGCACTTTTCTTCATACTCTTTAAAATATTTATTTTTAATGTGATATTTTTTAATTATTTCTTTATTTGTCCTTTTTTGGAGTTTCTCTCTAACAATAATTTGACCTATAGATATATCTGTACTAATTTCTGTATATAAAAGTAAATGATCTATATATTTTAAAATATCTAATAACCTTAAAGCCTTATTTATACAATCCTCTTTCTTTTCAATACGCTCATCTTTCATACTTTCCACTAATTCAGTATAATTTTCTAAAGTCTCTTTTGTATCTTTATGCCAATCATAAAAATCAAACAAAAATATATCTCCTTTCTACATATATTCTCTTTGAATTTCTTTTCTCAACCGGTCTCTATATAAAACCAACGATTCTACTGGCGAATTAAAATTTTTATTGCTAGATTTAATCTTACAAGAGTCATAGTTGATACCCCTCAAAAAGCTTGTTCCTTCATCTACTTTTTTATCTATTATTCTTCTTTCATTTTTAAGATTCTTTATAAATCCTGTCCTTGAAAGTCTTCTAATTGCGTTTTTAACCCTCTCATTGATGCATGGAGGTGTTACCCCTAACAAGTTCCCAATCTCTCTATATGTCCATTCTCTGCCCTTAAAACCATATCTTAAGTAGATAATCTCCTTATCCTTATCTTCTAACTTTTCTTCAATTAATTTTGCTAATTGTTCTCCGATTATTTGGTTTTCTACAATCTTATCAATTGGTAATGAAGGGTCCTCAATTTCATCTCCAAAGGTTAAATTATCTGTACCTGGTAAAGAATCATCTAATGATTGATTCGTGCTTAGATTTAACATATTTCTTCTAACATTATTTTTAATTTTCCATACTGCAAAAGTAGAAAAACTCGCCCCTCTGCTGATATCATATTTATCAATCGCTTCATTCAAACCAAAGTACCCCTCTTGACATAAATCTTCTATTTCGTTGTTCTCATTGGAGTAATTCTTTGCTATATGATAAACCAGCTTTAAATTATGCAAAATTATCTTTTCTCTTGCTGCTGGATCCGTCTTTGCTTTTAATATAAGTTCTTGTTGTTCCTCAATAGGTAAGGGTTTTAAATATTTTATATATATCCCCCCTTAAAAAGTAGGGGAATACAGGTCAAAAACTACCTATATCCCCCTTTTTATATGTTAAATAGGCTACACACCTATACACTAGCTAATTATTAAGCTTCTTCTTGTTGTTCTGCTATTGCCTTACGCTCCCAATAGTTCTTTTGATGTTCATCAATTCTCTCTTTGTTCTTTCTTCTGTACTCTCTATAGTAGGCTCTTCTTTTTTCTTTAGCTTTCTCTGACATTTTCATATTACACACCACCTTATTTTTTTATAAATCCCTGGACTTACCCTTCGCAACGATTTTCACTAATTAACCAGGGACTTCTTCCGAAGGTTGGGAGGCTTGCAAAGGGTAAGTTTTTTTATAATAAAGCCTTATGTCATTGCAAACTTATCCGGGTTTCCCCTTGGCTTGCTCAATATAGACTTAACTCTCAATGTTTACTTATCAAAGTACATATTTTGAAGTTACTTATTGTTGTTTTGTCTATATCTATATTGTACCATGTTTGTTTTATATACTCAACGATATATAGCGATATTCCCTATTATATTTTGTTATTCGTTGTTGCGAATCATACTCTTTGTATATTATGTTACATTCAGAGTTAATGCCGACATTAACCCGGCACGATGACAGCAACCGTTCATCAAGCGTTACATAACCGTTACATAACCGTTACTTAAACCCTTATACAACCCTTTTTCTTTGTTAGTTACTATGTTAACTCCTTTGTTAACTACATAACCTATAAACTCTATATACATTTGTAATAGCAAGGTTTAAGGGTGTTAACTCTCTGTTACTTTGATTGTTACTTTCATTGTTACTTTGATAGACTATCTATACACTATCAATACATATGTAATGCATTTGCATAACAAATGGATAACACTGTTATAACAGAGTAAGTGAATTCACTTACTGTACTGTAATTAAGGTACTGTGCTCCAATAGAGATACAGGGGTCTAATTAGTCCCCTCTGGTCTTTTTAGACCATTGGTGAAACTGTCAATGGTGAAATAGACAACCCCTTAAACAAATAAAACCCGGGGATCTCTCCCCAGGCGTAAGAATAATTATATTAAATTTGATGTTCTTTTGATGGTCTTTCTGTTGTTTTTTCGTTGTTTTCTAAACCCTTGTAACTAGGTTATATACTGCGTTTAAGGTTGTATTATTTGATGTTCCTTTGATGTTCCTTTGATGTTCCTGTGTCGTTTTTACTGTCGTTTAACATCCACCTATACTAGTATTACTAACACTTATAGGTGTCTTTTTAGATGTCGTTTTGATGTTCCTTCTTAGCTAAATTCAATTCTAAAAACTCTTTTATATATTCATTAGTAATTAAATATTTAGCACCTACTAGGCTAGCTTTCAATTCTCCATTTTTAATATATTTTCTTATTGTCTGTTCACTAATTTTAAGTATTTCACAAGCTTCTTTTAAATCGTATATTTTCACTAATTACACCTCCTAATAGGCTACCTCAAACATTCTACGGAACTGTACGCCCTCACTCATAAAGTGAGCCATGTTATAGTCGCAACCATTCTTGTATGTAGTTTTAAAATGTTTATCTATCATATTAATTAAATCATCATAATCTAAATCTTGATCTTCTTTATCGCCAAAACCATCATAACTCCAAAACATATTATCTACTATGTTAAACCAATACTCTTCATTAAATACAGGATGATAGTTACCTGTCTTTTGGTAATAGCGCTCTAAGTAGTATTGTATTGCTTCTATGTATTCCTCTTCAAAATTATTTAAAGAAAGGCGACATGAGTATTGCTCGCTAGAGAATACTCCCTTAATTTTTTTTGTTATTAAATGATTGTTATTAAGATTATTATTATTTGCGTTAAATTTTTTAACCTTTGAATGTTTAATTTTTTCACCTTCGAATGTTAAATTTTTTAACGCTTTAGTGTTTTCAATGGGTTTAAGACATTCTTCTATCAATTCTATATCTTTAATAATTTTAAAGTGTCTCGTTGGACTAACATTTATATTAGTTGGTCTATAACTAACTTTCAATAATCCTAGTTCTATTAATTTATTAATAGCATTTCTTTGTTTGTGTGCTGATAATGTAGTCACTTCTTCAATGTCAGCTACTGTATTATAAAAGAATTCATCTCCAGTAAGCCTATTTTGATTTTCAAAGTAACATTGCCTAGTTACGAGTTCCCCATATATTACTGCAGCTTCTAACCCAACCCTTTTGATTAAATTTTTATTTATTGGTATAAAACCATTTCCTTCACCTTTTTTCATTAATAAATCTCTTATATCTTCGGTTTTCATTCACTCACTCCTGAATACTGAATATTCCCCTTTTAGAACAAATTAGCTATTTATTATATTAGCTAGCGTTCTTTTATTTTTAAGAAAATCTTTTATATTTAAGTCTAGATCTCCGTTGATATAATCTATAATGATTTTTTCTCTCTCTTTGCTATCTTCAAACTCAAATATATACTGCTTACCATCTTTTATATTATTTACTAGCTTTATATCTTTAGTAAGCATTATACTTGCTAGATTTATGCTTGGTGTTCTATACAATCAATATACACCTCCTATATATGTTTTATATATATCCCTAATGCATGGTACCATACTTGTCCGATATAATCTAGGTTATTCTACTTTTTCTCTATCTTTTTTTTATTTATAGGTTGTATTATTCTTTTTTATAGTTATGCTGGGAGTGAATGAGGGAGTAAATGGACAGAGTTTACCTACCTACAAGCCAAAGAATACAATAGTTTAGTAGACTTTGACACATAGATAGATAACCCTCAAATAGATATGCCGGTCGCTCATTCGGTCGTTTCATTTGCCCCTTGCAAGTCACGAGTTTTCACTCATCACAACTTAACATTTACGACTATTCCCATAAATGCAGCTATAAAGCTTATTGCGATCTACTAACCCCATAAGGTTATATAGTACCCACCGAGCCTTTAATGGTCGCTCTCACCTACTATAGACCCTAGCAAGAGGTATAGGGTATCTATAGGACAGTATTTTAATTAGCGTTGGAGATGTCTGCTCCTATTCGTTACATTGATAAGGGTTTGAACGAATGCACCAAAGAAACCCGGGTATAGATTCAACCTATACCATGTCTATATTTAGTTGTATGCTCACGCTTGCCTGCCTTATGGTCTTACGGATTCTAGAGCTTGTCTGATTATTTGCAACAAAAAAGACCTGTAGTAAGAGATCCCTCTCAACCACAAGTCTTTGATAGTCTTTAATAGTCTTTTATAAATTGCTTTATCGGTTCCCGGTTAGGACTTAACCAAATATTACAATTTAATAATTTTCAACTATTTCTATTGTATATTTTAAATTTATTGGTTATAATAAAAATATACAATTTGATTATCAGGTGTTATCAGCACCTAGAAGAAATGACTTGTGGTCCCAGTGTTATCAGCACTTATGGGACCATTATCCTTTTTTGGAATATATTCTTGAAAAATATTGTTATAATTTGTTTTAATTTATCATTTTCTAAATTATACCACAGTTGCTTTTTAAAAGTCTAACATATGATGATATTATTTTATAATATTTGTGGATAACTTATAACTTTAATTATGTTCTTGTTTATAATAAATGAAAATTCCTCTGTTTTCTAATTGAAAATTCCCCTATATTTATTTTCAATTGATAGCTATGTGGTGGATTGGCGGAGCGAACCATTTACATGGAGAGGTAGGTATGGTAGCCTAATATTCTCCTAAAAGCCTTATTGTTAAGGCTTTCCTAAGGCGATGTATCCATACCTATAGAGGCTCTATGTCAATGGCAATCCATTTGCATTATCACTTAATAATTAGACTAGAGGAAATTACAATTAATATATAGGGGACTTTTCAATTATCAAATACAGTTCTAGCATGTTCTAGTATTTGAATGCAACATAATCTATCTTTAGTTACTTTCACTATAAGTAATTAAATGTATTCCTTTTCTTTGGTTCTTCTTTCTTGATCTGTTCATTGGCCAGTTCAACCTCATGCTTATGACACCACAGATAACCTTCTTTTAGCTTAATCCTATATTTATCATCAGTAATAGCATCTATATAACCCTGTATAGGCTCGCCTTTAAACTTAACCTTATCATACAGTTTAAGATTCCTATGTTCCCATAACATAATTTCACTTCCTCTTAATTATGATATCAATTAAATTCTAAAACCTATTGACATATAATGCCATATTGACTACAGTTATAATGCGTACTTCCTCGTTGATTACATAGATTTCCCAAAACATTATTGATTAAAAATTTAGAAAAACGAAGGAGTACGATATTCATATGAATGACATTATCTTTGTATGTTTCATTAGTTTCACAAAAACTCTACAAGTAATTTTTTATGATGACCCAGATACACTAAGAATTTTCTTTACAATAGAAACAGCCATAGTGCTAGTATATGCAGGTTTTCAAATGGCAACATATGTATAAAATACACAATTAATTAAGTAGTCTATAGACTATCCCTTTACAACTTCCCGGTAAAGGAACATTTCCAGCGTGTGAGGTGCGTGATAGCTTATAGACAAAAAAAAGACCAAGGTTTCCCACGCCTTAGTCTTTTCTTTTGCCGTTTAGATACTAGGTGTTAACTTTTAACTCTAGTTTTTTAAACCATTTAGGTTGATTCACTTTTCCACTCCTTCTTACTTGAATAATGGAAAAACGAATTATGTACCAGTGATTGTATCTACCGGCGAGTACGATACCTATGCTTCATATTATCTTTGTATTTTCATTATATACTTATTAATTCCAAAAAGTCTAGATTTTAAACCTGATTCAACTATTTTCTTCCAAATAGTTTGCTAAAAAAACCTTTTTTATCTTCTTTTCTGGCATTTTCAATATAATTTACAAGCTTTTCATTCTCATTCCTAACCTCTGCCCTAATCTTCTCGGTTAATTGTTCTTTTTGCTCTTGGAATTTTTCTTCAAGTTTCCTTTCAAGCTTCTCTTCCATGTCTGCCGCAATACTAATGCTTAACTGTTCAACTATACCAGCCATCATCGTCTTTATATCCTTGCCATCTAGGTTAGATAAGGGCATTAACTCAAGGGCTTTTCCCCTTTGTTCTATGGCATCTACACTCTTCTCTAGTAGCTTTTTAATAGCATCTTTATTAAATCCGTTTTCCTTCCAATGTACAATCCTTTTAAATAAATCTAATTCATTTAAAGTATAGTATCGATGATTCATTTCATTTCTAGGAATAATTAATTTATAATCATCTTCCCATTTTCTTAAAGTGTGATCTGTTACCCCTACAACCTCAGCTACTTCTTTAATGGTATAAATCTGTTGCTCTTGTTTCTCTTCTTTAGGATAATCAAATATTATCTCTTGGTCGTCTATTCTTTTGCTTGTCATTTAAACCCTCCTTTACACCTAGATAGAAAGAAAATCTAACCTCTACGGCGTTCATATTATTATGTTTATTTTATTTATATTATATACCTTATCTAGGTAGATACAACTTATATTTGTGTTTGATATAACCTATATACGCTCTATACATATTTGTACCCTCTAGAATCGGTTGTGAAGGGTTTTCATGTCGCAAGGTATCTATTTACCCATGACACGAATAAAAACCGTATATGGC
>SWCC01010813.1_pt2 | contig 15102 bp, 7 predicted proteins | sample 4692971 | NCBI WGS metagenome assembly SWCC01 (sample SAMN10267277, study PRJNA491770) | bioreactor metagenome | isolation source: DHS bioreactor inoculated with subseafloor sediment | place: Japan: off Shimokita Peninsula | collected 2006-08 | reverse complement strand
AGCACGGGCAACCGAACCAAATTTGTACATTTCGAGGTAGTACTGTTTTTGCAGCAGCGAATCGGGAATGCTGACTTCTGATTGCGACCAAAACTGTGACCACCAGCCAAGATGTTCATTGGAGGATTTTTGTATACCCTTTTTAAATTCAGCAACAACCAATTGTGTTGCGTCCGGTTTAGCCTCCCAGTCTTTGTTCGACGACGAAACCGACCAGCAACCGGTGAGGCTGTTCCCATCTTCCTGCCATCGAGTATGTATTTGGTACGAAAAATCCCCCCAACCTTGTTGATTGTAGGTATGATAGTTTTCACCACTTTCAATGTAACCCTGTGAATAACCCAAAAAAATCAGCTCGTGCCGCGACTGGCCATCAGAACTCTCTTCGCTTTCTCGGTTGTATGCAGGCGAATCCAAAATGATTTCAACTGGTTGATTCAAGTTCTCAAACCGGTACCAGCCAACCGGTTTTTCGGCATGAACAAACGTGGTGAGTTTAGTTCCGTTCTCCCATTCAACAATGCAGGTAGCTGTTTTTAATTCTAATTTCACCGAACGAACTTTTCCCAGTTGTTCTATGTCAAACTCCAGTGCGCCGGCCGGTATTTTCGAGGGCGCCGGAAGCTGCTCGTATGGAACATCAAACACAGCCTGCACTTTCTGGTATTCATCGTTTTTCCAGTGTTCGTAAACATCCTGAAACTTCCATTTATTGAAGTCGATGTTTTCCATGGGACGCAGGTCCCACAAATCGGCCCGGTCGAGCGAAAAACGCAGTTTCCCGTTTTTTTGCCACACCAGCTGACCGACCATTCCGTTTCCGAGGGGCATGGCTTCGTCCCAGCTGGAAGCGAGTTCAGAAAATTCAAGGTTGTTCTTTTTATCCGGACCTTTTGCTACTTCTAACGCAAATTTATTTTGACAGGAAAAAAGGAAGATGATTGAAAAGGTAATGAATAATAATTTCATGTTATTCATTTTTTGATTTCTAAACTTTTATTTTTCTGAAATTCCGGGTACCGAGAGCAAATCCAGTAATAATTTGAATTGTTTATCGATAAATTGAGTATCATAAGGTTGAATTTTACGTTCCAATTCGAGGACTCTTTTTTCAATAATTGCAGCAGAAGATGGTTCATTAAACTTACTTTCAATCCATTTAACATAGTTGTTGACTGGATAATTTAATTTATGCCGCTGAAGCAATTCTGAAGCTTCTTCTTCTCTGTTGTTTTGTGTTAAGAGAAGCAACTGAAGATATAACCTTGAATTTTCCTGAGTGTAACCAGGATGGATGTATCCTGTCACTTTATGCTCAAATGCTCTTGCTTCCTTCTTATTTCCCAGCTCATTGAAAGCTCTTGCAATAAAAAAATGTTCTATTCGTTCGTCCACATCATAAGGTCTTCCTACCCCAAGGTTTGCAGGCCAGTTTTTAGCTTTTACCGCATATTTTATTGCTTGTTTGTAATTTCTATTTTCAAAAAAATCAAATGCCTGTCGTAGGCAGGCTTCATGGTAAATATCCCGGCCAACAGTCGCCCCCTCGAAAGGTAATACCTCATAGTTTTCCAAAAATGAAATGGCTTCCCTGTAGTTTCCAAGGTGAATCATTGCCCTTGCGTGTGTTATTCCTATAGCTGACTGTTCTCTATGTAATTCTGTTAATCTACCTGTAATTTCCAGCGCTTTGTCCGGTTCCTGGTTCTCCTGGTAAAAATGTGCCAGCTGGATAGAAGCCCTCCAGTCGTTAGGCTGCAGTTTTGCTGCCTTCTGCAAGCAATAAAACCGTTCTTTATTACCGGCACTCAAATCAGCTTTTGCCAGCCAGAACGGGGCAAAATCAGGTTCATTTCCACAAGCTTCAAAATACCTGATTGCATCTTCTTTTAAGCCAGCTTTCAGACAGATAAGCGCTGCATAATAGTCGAGTTTCCAGTGATGGTTCTTTTGTAAAAAGTGGTTCAACACAAAAGCAGTTTCCTTTCGGTGCGGGAAAACAAATTGAGGCGAAGCTTCGAGACATTTCTGCATATACTCACCTGAATTGTTCTCACCCAGAAAAGCTTTCCAAAGACTTACTATGGGATGTTCAGGAGCAAGTTTCAGAACCTGCAAAGCTTCATCCTCACAGCCCAAGTTATAATAGTGAACCGCCAACCCGAGGTATGATTCATACGGCAGTTCATTGGTTATTCTGTCCCTGAAACTATTTTTCGTCTCCTCCACCGGATCTATCAAGAATTCTTCAAAGCGGATGAAATGGTTTGTTGCATCAAGGTTGAACAACCGCTCACGCACATCGTTTGCCAATTCGTATTGCCCTGTCTTACGCCAGGTAACCGCCAGAATTTCGAGGGCATTTAAATTATCTTGATTGTATCCCAGCGCTTTTTTGGCATAATATTCAGCACGATTGTAATTTTTTTCCTCTAGGAAAATAGCAGCCAGTTCAGTGGCTGCAGCTGCCCGATATTCCACATCCATCATGGCTAATGAAAATCCGCTTTTGGCATCACTAAAGTTTCCGAGCTCACGATTTGTCAAACCAAAAATGTAATTGGCTTCACCGTTGTACGTGTCAATAGACAGCGCTTTCTGGGCAAAAGACAACGCATCCCGGTAATTCATCCGCCTGTAGTGCGAAAGCGCGATTCGGCTTAAAGCGGGTAAAAATCCGGGATCAGTTTTTATGGCTTTGAAATAATACTCCATCGCCTCGGTGTACCTGCGTTGTTTTTCTTCACCCAGCCCTTTTACAAAAAGACCATAGGCAGAATTCCAGTTAAATTCAGGATAGGGGTTTATTGGACGGTTTACAACCAATTCGTCTGGCGAAGTGGAATAAACCAGTTTTGACTCGCCAAGTATTATCTTCATTTCGTTTGCAACATCTGCTTTTACTGAAAGCTCATAAATTTCCAGCGGCTTTAATGCTATCTTTTCCGAGGTCAGCAATTCTCCTTCAACCAGTATTTTCAATTCATCGTTTATGGGTTGCAGTGCGCTCAGTACAATAAGCACTGAATCTGTTTTCTTTTCAACATTGATAACCCCAAACGGCGACGCGGCTACCATTCCGCCGGTATTTTTTAGCGGAAACCAGATTTCATGTGAGATGTCAGCATCGTGCGGATGGAATTCCCTGTGTTTAAACGGAGTAAACATGCTGCTGTATGCTGCCTGGTTAAACAGTTTCCCTGCCTGAAATTCAATATACTGGCCATCATTATCGGTAAGCAAATCTTCCCAAATCATCCCTTCTTCTGAGAGGCCCCAAATCCAGAGCTTTTTGCCGGGTTTATCGTCATAGGTGCTCCAATGCCCAAATCCAAATTCATCGTTGTGCCAGTAACCTCCAAAAAAATCGCTGTAAGAATTGATAACATGATAGGACTTGTAACTTCCAAAGTTGTTGTTTTTGTACCAGAAAATATCTCTTCCCTCATCCACCGGCCAGTCTGCCACCTCACCTCCATGACCGATGATTTTATTTCCAGGGTAGATAAATTCGAGATCGTCTGAAGCTTTCGCTGCGGCATTCATCCAGTGGTAGAATGAGGCAGGCACATTTGTTTGGTTAAACCAGCTTGCTTTTGTTTCAAAAAAAGCATTGTTGGGGTGTAAGGAAATTTCCACGTTCCATTTTGTACCCGAGGGCAAATCAACAGCTCCAACAACACATGAAACACTGCCATCTTCATTCTCTTTTATTACATAATCAACCGGAGTTGCACAGGTGGGAATATGACCGATATCCCCAAAATTGTATTCCAATCCACCGGAAGTCCATGCACCGCGCATAGCTACATCCCTGAATTTTACCACATGGTTGAAATAAAGAAACTCCTTACCTGTCGATTTCTCAATGGCTCCCCAAACTTTACCCCCAATTTCCGGACAAACAAATACTTTTATGTAGTCATTCTCCAAAACAACCATTTTCCATGGCTTTTGGATAGCCTGATTTGTGTACCCATGAAAATAAAAGTAGGGATATATCCGGTTTACTTCCGGTATGGGATTGGGGTCTGAGAAGGGATAGGTTTTAAATTCAACCAGTTTTTCAGTTATTTTTGCATGTTGTGCCTGGATTTTCAAAACTAGAAATGCAAATAACATTGTTGTCAATGAGATAGTTATATTTTTCATGAAATTTTCATTTAAAATTCGTCAAACATCACAAGCCAACTGCTTTTCATCCAATTTCGAGGTTTACTTAATAATGACGTTTCCATTTTTCGGGATTTGAAACGGCGACATTTTACCGGCATAAATATATTTGCCCGATGAATTGGAAGGTCCGGTTATTTTTGCCTGAACCAGTTTTCCTCCTTCCCAATCCATATCAACAACAAAACCGCCACGGGCTTTTAGCCCTTTAACGCTTCCGTTTTCCCATACTGACGGGAGCGCCGGAAGCAATTCTAAAATACCGGTGTGCGACTGCAACAGAAGTTCGGCAAGTCCGGCGCATCCCCCCATATTTCCATCTAATTGAAATGGCGGATGAGCACAGAATAAGTTATTGTAAGATCCACCTCCATGGAGCATTTCAACACCTTGTGCAGCAGTTGGCCTCAACAATTTTCGGAATAATGCATAAGACCGGTCGCCATCTTTCAAACGCGCCCAGAAATTAATCTTCCATGCCAATGACCATCCGGTTCCACTGTCACCTCTGGCATTCAGGCTCACCTCGGCTGCTTTGGCCAATTCAGGCGTTTTATCACTGCTTATTTGATTTCCCGGATACAAAGCATACAAATGAGATACATGCCGGTGTTTATTTTCCGGATGATCCACATCTTCCTTCCATTCCTGCAACTGCCCCCATCTCCCAATCATTGGAGGGCAGATACGATCGCGCACTTCTTTTGCCTGCTCCTTAAAATCACCATCCACTCCCAGAACTTCACAGGCCTGAATACAATTGTTCAATAAGTCCCATGCCATCTGGTGATCCATAGAAGCACCGGCTGATATTCCGCCGTGTTCAGGCGAATAGGATGGAGATGAGACTAGTCGCCCCTTTTCATCTTCTGTTAGATAATCGATCCAGAATAAAGCGGCCTCTTTCATTAAAGGATACCCATTCTCACGAAGAAAAGTCTCATCCCGGGTAAACCTGTAATGGTCCCATACATGCTGGCATAGCCAGGCAGCACCTCCCGGAAAAAAGCCCCAAGGAAACCCCCACCCCTGTGCTGTATATCCAAACGGATTATTCATTGTATTGACAATCCAACCTCGCGCATTAAAAAACTCTCGGGCAGAAATCTGTCCCGGTTCCACTAAACTTTGCATGTAAGTAAAAAGCGGTTGGTGACACTCTGGTAAGTTAGTGACTTCTGCCGGCCAGTATAACATTTGTTGGTTGATATTCATGTGATAATCACATGCCCAGGGTGGATTGGTACTGTTATTCCATTTTCCCTGCAGGTTGAGGGGCATCGTTCCGGGTCGTGAAGCTGAAATCATCAGGTAACGGCTGTATTGGAAATACAACTGCTCAAAACCAGGATCCAAGGCTCCATTAGCATATTCGTGCAGCCTCACATCAGTAGGCAGGCTATCGCGTTTATTGTCTCCCAAACTTAATTCCACTCGGTTAAACAATTCTTTATAATCCGACAAGTGAAGATTTTTCAACTCATCATAGGTTGTTTCAGTCAATTGTATTAAAACCTGTTTGTTGGCCGTTTGGTAATCAAATCCCTTGTAATGCGGATACTGCAGCAAATAATCCGTTGCAGCCGTATGATAAATAATTAGATGATCAGCATTAACAACAGAAATGATCCCATTTTCATAGTTCACATCGCCATCCGATTCTACTTTTAGGCAGGTTTCAAATTCCATTTGATTATCCTTTACCTGCCCCTGCAATTTGTAAACACCCTGCTCAAAATTTTCAACGAGTTTTTGATGAGGGGTGCGAAGTTCCAACTGGTAATTGGCAGGGATATCACTTTCAAATTTGTAAACTAAAACTTTGCTCGGGTAACTTGCCCAAAAAGTCCGTTTGTATTTCACATCATCGATCTGATAAGTGACCAGACCTTCAGAATGTTCAATATCCAAGCGCCGCTGATAATTTACTACTTCTCCTTTGTGATCTGTTGTTACAAACAGATCACCCATTGTTTGTTGGGCTCCGTAATCTCCAAATGCAGCACCTTCTTTTGTGGGATGAATCACACCTGACAATTCTCTTTGAGCTAACTGATGTGCTTCATTCATTTTTCCTGCTTTTAATAACTGCCTGATGCGATCCAAATGCTTCCAGGCGTCGTCACGGTTTCCTCCGTTGTAGTCAGCATGCGAACCGGGTCCTCCACTCCAAAGTGTTCCCTCGGTAAACTGAATTTGCTCGCGGTGCACATCTCCAAAAAACATCGCTCCCATATATCCATTCCCAATGGGTAAAGCTTCGGTCATCCAGTCCTTTGCCGGCTGGTCATACCATAGTTGAAGGGGGTTCGTTTCCTGTGAAGCTTTCAGAGAACAGGCTCCTAAAACCGGCAGAACAAGAATGCCGGCAAGTGATAATAATCTCATACGCGTAAGCCATTGTAAAATTAATACTAACTGCATTTTGTGTAACTTTTGTTATCGTACGAATTGGCAATCATCTGGCATCCTGGCTTTCTCATACGATATATAATTTTTTCTCATTTATCTCTCTTCTACAACAATCAACCACCCCTGCCGTGCCTTAACGGTAATCACATCACTGGCATTCCACACTGCTGAAGGTTGATAATCTTTTATAGCAGGGGCATATAAACTTGCTTTGTCGGGAGTCAGCCCGAGTGCTTTCCAGTCAATACGAAGTTGGCAGGTCCTTTCCTGATCCGAAAAGTTACCAACAGCAATTAAAGCTTTACCGTCTTTCACATAGGTGGTTGCTTTCACTTTTTCGCTATTCGTAAGCACAACCGGATTTTCCTCCCAAAAACCAACCATTCTGGAGTATTCAATTCCAAAATCATCCCATACTTTCCATACCGGACGCGGGTCACAGGTAACCCCCTCTGTAAGCCATGGATGCCGGACTGTCATTCCGTACAGCATCCCCAGCCAGCGGTTTCCACCGGCGTGCAACATGTCTCCCATCAACCCGAATGGAATACCGGAAACTTCGACCAGCCAGTTTGCAGGAGACATTCTATCGTAATGAAAACTCTCCCCGAACCATAACTTATCCATGTAGGGAAAGAATTCGGCATACTGCGTAACCGGTCCTTTGGAAAAACCAGTATTGGAATGAAGATCAATGATACATCCGGGCTTCACTTCTTCCATTACCCGACGCATTCGTTTTAATATTCTTCTGTCATAAGACACATCATCCAGATAAAGCCCGTCTATATCAACATGCTTGACCAGCCATCGCAGACCTTCAATGTAATAATTATACCAACGGGAATCTCCCGGAGCATTGACGATGGACGCATCAGCACTTTTATCGGAAAAATGCTGGTACCATTGAGGTCGGTACCCGGTAACAAAATGCTCACGTAACCAAGGATAACCTCCTCCTTCACCAGCGCCGAGTATTTCATTTCCTAAACTGCGCAACGCCCATATTTCCGTGGCATAATTGGTGAGTTCGCGAATTGTATAGTAAATTTTCACCTTTTGGCCTTTGCTATGCATTTCATCCACAAATACTCTCATCGAATCAACTGCTACAAAGGGGTAGTTGATATGAGGATTGTAGTCGTTAGCATGGTGTACATTGATGATTTTCACACCGGCTTCGAAATCTTTATCTATTGGACGTGGTTTATCCCCACGGTGATAATAACGGTTGACGAACTGACTATGGTAATCAACCGGCTTAACCGGTGTTACCAAAAAGGCGAATTCATAATCAAGAGATTCACCAGCCTTTAAACTCCGCTGACCGGAATACGCAGAGGCTAGCACTTCTTCGGCTCCCTTGCGGACACGAATACCTCCCAACTGGTTATTGTTCCAGCTAGAAGGATGTGCCGTATGATACAGATTCAACATTGGTCCGTGATAATCGCTTCCCCTCAGTTCACACCAAATACCTCCCTGCTGGTTACCCAGCCAGAAACTATCAAAGGGGCCATCCCACTTAATATCAAATGAAGCAGGAACTTCACGGCCGGCATCTCCCATGACTTTCATATACTGCCCCACCTCCTCCGAGAAAGGAATCTCCAGTCGCACATCTTTAAGATCAACGTCCTTAGTGGCTTCTAAACGCACCCGGTACAACAAATATCCATCAAACTCCAGGGAGTGGGTTAGGTTCACATAGAGGTTATTTCCTGTCCATGTTCTACTACCAACCAACAGCCCCTGATCTATATTTTCATTTTCAGGCGAAAAGGAAAATGTTTCTTTGCCCGACTTCGTTTCAATGGTAAATTCTATAGGCCTATTTATAATGGAAGTCGCTCCTGCCATAATTTTTCCTGGCAATCCGTTAGGTTCATATTGAATGGTTCTACCCAGAACTGCATATCCATCTGCCTCTGTCCTCTCAATGGCATGATAAGGTGCAACCGGTTCATTACTTAAACCAGCCGTTGAGTTAAGCCAGCGAAGACGAGAGTGCCTCCAGGTTTCGCTATCACCGCGATCCGCAATTAGTTCATCCTCAACATCCAGTTTTACAACAAGAGATTTCGTCCCAACACCATCAGCAGATATCAGCACTTCACCTTCATACGATCCGGGTTTTGCAGCCTGACTGATATCAACCCCTATCCATAAAGCCTGAACATTTCCTTTATCAAGGCAAATCTCTTTTTTGAAAGCCTTTCCATAAGGATCAATACCTCCTGTGTTAAAACAGGTCAGCATATCGGATGCAATCACAGAGTTTCCGGGTCCTCGCAAATCAGTAAACGCAACACAAATATTCTCTAATGTTTTTAATGGAGCCCAAACTCCTATCTGGAAGGTATAGTATTCATTACGCAGGGACTTTCCTTCAAAATCTGATTTTAAACCTCTACCAATCCATCTATGCGGAATCTCATTTTGCATTCGAATAGGATACTTTCTATCTTCAGGAAACAAAAAGAAATCCTGTTGATGAGCCTGAAGAAATTGTGCTTTTTCATGGGAAGTTGGAATAACTTCCATCGGATAAAAGCTATCAAAGGCTGTCCGTGCCTGAATTTCTGACACAGAAGCTACCGGTAAACCACGCAATGCCATAGAATCAACAAGTCGGTTATCAGCAACCCACTGTGCGTCAGGATCATTTTCTCTTTCAAGGTAGCCTTTATTATAAAAACCATAATCTTTCTGAACCTCATATGGCAGATAGTAGAAATAGTAATCGCCTGGTTCATCTATAGGACCAAAAACGAGATGGCATCTTTCCTTCTCCACGCTTAAGCGATAAATATTTTTAACTGTATCACCGGTTAAAGCATTAACAATCATGAACCGGCGAGATTCAGGATTTAAATCGTGCCGTCTCCATAACAGATCCAACTTAACTGCGTTTGATGGCTTTGCCACCTGAATAACAGCCCGATGGTTGCCAAAGGATTCTTCCCATGGCACTTCTGGTGACGAATAGGTATAGCCCCCCCCGTTCTTATCACTTGCACATTGAACTAACAAGAGCGATATCAAGACCAAGAACAAATTTTTAATCAGCAAATTATTTTTTTTCATAATTCATTTTTTTAATCGATAAATTCAAGAGCGCTTTTAATCATTATTATATCCTTTATAAACGGATAATGAGTTCTGTGTGAAATTTTAACCGCCACTTTCTTCCAAGCAATTTACACCAACTAAACGACGATTTTATGTTTCATGATTCTTATCTCTATACTGAATCTGTCAACCAACACTCCCTATGCCACTTTCAGATGTTCATAAATTATATCTTTATGAATGTCCCTTTTTTATACATCCAGTACATAATTATATAGATTATCGCTAAGCCAGTAATAGAACGAATTACCGGATACCATAAGTCGATATACTGCTCAGCACCAAAAACAATACTATGAGCAATTCCCTCAAATGAAATCAGATGTACCCCCATGTATACAGCAATACTGTTCATCCCAATAACTCTTAACCAGAACGCCCAACGTTGATAGCCTTTTACATCGACAATGAAATAAAAGACACCAATCAGTAAAAAGCTTATTCCAGATGTTAACAAGACAAAAGTAGGGTTCCAGATTGCCTTGATTACCACAAACCAATGATTTAATACCAACGAGGCAATCAATAAAATGGCACCTGCAACAATTAACAAAAGTGTTTTATGAATTTCCGTATTGAGCCTCGTCAAAAAAGAGAATTTGAAATTTCCTTTGATAATAGTACTCGCAAAAACACCACTCATTACTGTTGAAACAAAACCGAGAGATCCCAAAAACCAGGAATAAGGAGAATGAGCATTGTCAAAACGCCCAAACATAAGTTTTTCAACATATTTGGCAATATTTGACTGTGGATCTAAAACACCGGCCTCTTGCCCTGGTACAGGAATAAATGTTAGAATGATCCAATAGACAACCAGTAATCCTCCGGTTAAAATAAGTTGCTTCTTCAGATTTAACCGAGTATAAATGAATATGCTGAAGAGATAACCAATAGCAATAGCCTGCAAGGTATCGTGAATGATAAATAGTCGATCAAGATTTAATGCAAGTAAATTGCATTGGCAAATCATACCTAAAAGAAACAGGATAACAAAGCGTTTAAAAGCATGTAGGTAGATTTTACTGTGAGACTCGCCCAACGCCAATCGTTTTCCGGTTGAAAATGGGATCGACATGCCCACCATAAAAAGAAAAAGGGGCATAACCAGATCGTAAAAATGGAAGCCTTCCCAAGGAACATGCCGAGTTTGGTTGCCCAGTATTTTTAAAAAGCCATTGTCGCTCGCGTTCGCAAGGTTCTGCACCACAACTTCGCCACCGATAATCCAAAACATATCAAAGCCTCGCAAAGCATCGAGTGATATCAGACGAGCTGATTTAACATTATCTTTCATTCTTTAAAGGATACAATAATATTTAGTAATAACAGAACACGAAGAAGCAAAACTGTAGTAATATAAAACTCCAGTTACATTTTTATTCCTCGAGTTCAGAAATAGTTGTAACGTGTTTCCCTATAAACAGTAATCTGAATTTTGAATAATAATATCACCTGATTTCTCAAGGTCACTTTTGGGAATAGGCCAGAAGCAAAATTTTTCGTTAACCGATTATAATTCACCTGAATCGGTATCGCAGGCTCCTTTAAATAAAAATATCAAAATACCACTTATCCATTTTATCGTTATGGTCTTTAAATATTGAATATTGCTATTCATAGCTTACTGCGAAATTAATTGTAAGTTAGTCGTGACCTCCTTAGGTGACATTGAACTCAGCAAAACCTCCGAATTCCATTCCTGAGAAAATGAATTATTCCGAAGTAGAACCTTACTACAAGCGGTTAGACGAAATGCTGGCCGGCTTTCTTTAATAGGAAGAATACCAGTGCGAATAAATTGGTTTCCAGTAAAGATGAGCCTTTCTACGCTCCGGGCCGATAGAACAGGATCATCCCAGGATTTAAACAGATTATTCTCAATTCGGATATTTCGATGAACAAACGCATTTTTTGTCAACTTATGATTTTCCGGTGCTATGGCGATGATGTGATTCCCGGGTGTTTGATTAAAGCCGCAATTCTCGAATACATTGTTTCGAATGGTTACGTCGGTAACTGGTCCGGACTCGTACCAGCTCGAAGCATCGTTAGCAATCAGAATCGCATGCATCCCGGTGTGAAAAAAAGTATTATTTTCGATCAAGACTTTTCGGCGGGTGGTAATAAGCAAACCGCGCGTATTGGTGCGCTCAAACCGATTGTTGGTGATTCTGACTTCAGGCGTCCAACTCAGGTTCTCAATAACACTCCCTACTTTTGCCCCGGCAGGAAGCTTTCCTTCCAGTTCGATTTCCATTTCCCGCAAATTTAACATGCGGGCATTAGCCACCTTGGCGAAAGATTCTGCCTGCAGGGTCTTAGGGTCTACAAAAGCGATGCTGTCTTCTTCAAAAAAAGCTTCGAAACCATACGTCTGATGATGCATAAATCGCACTCGCAGCTTATCATCAGAATTTATTTGATTAATTTTCAGATGGGTACCATGCACATTAACCGGATCATCATGTGAACCCGAGGTGTAGCAACTGTCAATCTCAATTATCCCTCTGCACCCTGAAAAATGGAAACAGTCGGCGAACGACGCGATGATTCGACCTGAATCCTCACGGGGAGCTACTGTAACTTTACGCATGGAAATGTTTTCGGAAAACTGAGAAACAATTCCTAATCCGTGCATGTAATGCATCTTCACATTTTCCAAGCGGATATCTTTGCTCAGATTTATAAAACCTCCACAATTGTCACGATAGGGATCGCGAACGGTAAGCACATCGCCCGGCTGAAATGAAAGCTGGCTGAAATCTCCCTCAAAATGCACCCGAAAAGGGCTCGCTTCAACAGCCTTACTTTCAATAAGAGGCTGAATTGAACTATATTGCATCAATTCTTTTCCGGGTGAATACAAAATGGTATGATGTTTCCAGTTTCGCCAGCCTTCGCCATAAAAAGCAAGCTTCTCATTTTCAATAACATACCGTGAGTCAGGATGAATTTCGGTTTCGATCATCGTAGGAGACACTGATTTAATGGTCATTTCCGACATGGTCGGACGTTCGTAATCGAAACGTACTCCCCGGATAAGCAATTCACTACATCTCAGTGCGCCAAAGGAGACCATTTTGCCGTGAAGTACAATTAGTGTATTATTCCCCACTAAGGCAACCTGATTCATGTCTTCGAACCAAAAAGCGATGTTCTTTACTTTCGGCAGGGTGTCATCCTCGGTTGTATTGGAGATATAAAGCTCTTTTTTTGCAGCTCCTTCCGGCCAAAGGTCTATACGCCCCGTTGGAAGTTTGAAAATAATATTCGATTTTCCTTGGTAGGATTCCAATACCTTTTGAATGGCTGATGAGGAATTTTGAAAAGTATTTGCTTCCACTCCAAAGCGATCGAGCTCGATGATTTGTTGAGCCTGGGAAGTTTTTGTAAGCGAAGTCAACAGAATTATTAAGACTAACAGATAAAGCTTCATTGGATTTAGTTTTATTGGTTTGGTTTTCCTCGGAATGAGTTATACGGAGAAGGCATTAAATGCCTAACTCGTTGATGATTACTCCCTAATCAAAAAAAAAAAATCGCACCCGAAGGCCCGGTGCTTCGAATGCGATTGGAAAATTAATTTTAGTTCAAGACTAAGATTTCGGTGACGGTTCTCCAGCCATCTCCTCCCATGTAGCGGTAACTGAGCGTGAAAGTTTTTGTTGCAGGATCGTAACTGTTTTCAGCGTCCGGTGTCATCTCTCCAATTTCACTTTCGTTAGCAAATTGTTTTACTTCAACAGAATTATCTGCGTTTACTTTGAGGGTCACCTTGTATCCGGCATCTCCCAAATCTGAATGATCACCGGTAATGGTCGTCTCGTCTACCGATGAATAATATTTATTCAGGTCCATATCCCTCGGAGCTGTCGGATGGTCAAAAAATCCGGTAGCATGATACTCCCCTTCATATTGATTAATTATGGGTAGTGGATTTACCTTAATTGTCCAAACTTGAGTTGTCTTCCCGTCTGCGGCTGTCACCAGATACTTGTTCTCCTGTGAAAAATCACCAGGCTCTCCAAGCTCCGGTGCATTATCTATTGGTTGTATTTTTGCTGCAGGGGAAAGCTTGGCATATGCAACAATAGATTCCAGTGAAACAATTCGTCTTTCATCTTGGTCAAAACTACCAAAAGGAGCAGGGATAGCAACATCCACAGTTATTGTATGGTTAATTGTGTCGATATTCGCCGTGGTACTCAATGTAACAACTGCTAACATTTCGTGGCCATTGACATTTTCGGCCACAAATCTGTGCTCCAGGTTAAATTCGAGAATTTTTGATTCATTGTAAACCGGTAATTCATCCAATCCCCAATCAATGCAGGAAGAAAAAGTTACCGCTATAACTGATAGAATAATTATTAATTTTTTCATTTTAATTCTATTTTTTAATTCATTTTAATTCCATCCCGGATTTTGCTCCAGATTTTCATTCAAACGTGTCTGATTTTCCGGTACTGGAAAAAGCAGCCTCTTAGGATAATCAAATTGCATATCTACGGTAAACTCAGATGGCACAACATTTACCAGTCCGTCAAATTCCATATCCAAGGCATGTAATCTATATCCATGTAATTCAGGGATTGAAGCGGCATTCTCTGCCCTTGCCCAGCGAATTAATGACCAGTAACGGTCATCTTCCTGAGCCATCTCCACCCGACGTTCAAGTTTATAGTACTTCCAAAAATCTTCTTGAGAACTTCCTTCGGATAAAGCCGGTAATTCACCATGTGTCACACGTGTTTTGTTCATGTATTCAATCGCCTTGGATATGTTTCCTTTTCGTCCGTAGGCTTCGGCCTTATTCAAAAACACTTCGCCTAACCTGAAAATTGGTTCAGCCCAGTCAACCGGATAGTTAAAGAAGAAGAACATCTCCTCGTACATCCACTTTCTGAAGACATAACCTGTTTTCGGCATTCCCCAGTTACTTGCCGGGTTGGATGTCCAATGCATATTACCACCTCTTCTGAAAGTAAATATCGAATTTCTGTATTGGGCAGAATCCCTTACAATTGATTGTTCGAAACGTGCATCCCGGGTTTGCCACATCAAACGAGACGGTTGACCCTGAAAATCACTTCCTCTTTTTTGTACTGCCACACCACCTTCCACTATCAAATAGGCATCGACCAGTTCCTGTGATGGCCAGCGCAAAGGCCACGCCTCAAATAAATCATCAGGATGAAACTGTGGTACTGCATCTTCTCTCAACTTAGGTCCATTGGAAACATTTGGCAAATTTCGGAACATTCGCGTATCGATAAAATTGTTATGATCTTCACCCCTACTGTAGAAAAAGATTACTTCGGAAGAAGACGTTGTTCCGCTGTAGCTGTTAAACATGTTGCTGTACACAGGATCAAGTGTAAA
>SWCC01000653.1_pt1 | contig 15132 bp, 9 predicted proteins | sample 4692971 | NCBI WGS metagenome assembly SWCC01 (sample SAMN10267277, study PRJNA491770) | bioreactor metagenome | isolation source: DHS bioreactor inoculated with subseafloor sediment | place: Japan: off Shimokita Peninsula | collected 2006-08 | reverse complement strand
TTTCTGAGAAAAATCATTTCCCCACCGGAAATTTCCACCCCACAGCAGCCCGTTCATAAATATTGACTGAAAAGATTTCCCGCTATAATTTCCGCAGGAAATGTCAAAGAATTTTTTGCGGCGCAGCAGTTTATAAAAACCGGCCGCGCAATACGCTTTTTTGCCGAGGCACTTTTTTATCAAAAGATTTTTTTCGGCCATTCTCACAATGTCAGCGGTGAGGCCGAAATCAGCCATTGAATAAAAATAGCGTCTGCCTGCCGGATGAAGGACAAGGCCGGCATCCGTTTTTGATGTTTCCCCGCGTTTTATAATTTGAACGGCATCCTCAAAACGGCGCGGAATTCCGAGGCTCCCCGCCGCGACATCGCTCATGCCGGCGGGTATGATGCCTATGGCGACGTTGGGCGACACTTTTAAGACGCCGTTTAAGACGGCGTTGAGCATCCCGTCGCCGCCGCAGAGAATTACGGGATTGACGCCTATCACGGCGAAATTATTCGCTTTTTTTTCGGCGTCTTCAAGGCTGTTCGCAGGAACAATATCTTCCTCTTTGATGTTGAGCGCCTCCGCGATGCGGCGCGCGTATACTGCGCCTAGACCGCCTCCGGATGAAGGGTTGATTATAACTTTGGAATTGAGCATAATGCGATTTTATTATAGAATATAAACTTGCTATGTGGAAAGCGGTAAAGGGCGGGGACATGGGCGGGGACAAGCCCCGCCCCTACGCGCAGGGACGGGAGAGGTAATTTAATGCTGGATTTTATAAGAGAAACTGTTAGTGCGGCGCTGGATGCCATGGGCGCGGAAATAAACGGGAAGTTTGATGTTATGACGGCGCCGGAGTTTACGCTCTGCGATTATGCCACAAACGCGGCCGTCAAGACGTCTGTCAAAAACAAAAAAGCCGCGGCGGAGGAGCTTGCCGTGACGCTTGAGAAAACCGGGCTTTTTGAGGAAGTGAAGGTGCTGATGCCTTTTGTCAATATGAAGCTCGGCATGAAGTCGCTTGTGGAAATGCTGAACGGCCAGGGGGCGTGTCAAAAATTTTTTCCGAAGAAAGAAAAGATACTGATAGAATTCGTTTCCGCCAACCCCACCGGACCTCTCCATATAGGACATTTGCGCGGCGCCGTTATGGGGGATGCCCTTGCACGCATTTTCAGATTTACAGGATATGAGGTGACGACACATTATTATGTCAACGACAGAGGCCGCCAGGTGCAGCTTCTGGGGGAATCCATTCTTGCCGCCAAAGCGGGCAGGCCGTCCCCTGAAGGCGGCTATTCGGGAGACTGCGTTAATGAAATAGCGGATGAAATTTCCGCGAATGACAGTGTGGAGAAAATCAAGCAAATTGCCGTTTCACGGATTCTGGGTAACATAAAGGGAACTCTTGGCAAACTCGGCATAACCTTTGATGTGTTTTACAGCGAAACAAAACTTTACGATAACGGCGTGGTTGACAAAACTTTTGAAAAGCTGAAAGAGAAAAAAGCGGTTTTTGACAAAGACGGCGCCGTGTGGCTTGACGTCACTGACAAAGACGACAAGGACAGGGTTCTTTACAAAAAAGACGGCGAGCCGACTTATTTTCTTTCTGATATCGCCTATCACGATGAAAAATTCAGCGAAGCCGATGTGTGCATAAATATATGGGGCGCCGATCATCACGGCTATGTCAGCCGTCTGAAAAGCGCCGTTGAGCTTCTCGGATTAAATTCCGAAAAACTTGAAATAATACTTTACCAGCTTGTGCGGCTCAAGCGCGGCAGGCAGCTTCTCAAAATGTCAAAGAGGGACGGCACTTTTCTTCTTGCCGACGATGTTATTGACGAAGTCGGCGCCGACGCCGTGCGTTTTTTTCTTGTCTCGAGGAAAGGTGACGCCCAGCTTGATTTTGATCTGGAACTGGCGAAAGAGCATTCGCAGAAAAATCCGGTTTATTATCTGCAGTACGCGCACGCCAGAATTTGCTCCATATTTGAGAAAGCCGCGGAAATGGGAATCAAAGCCGTGCCCTGCGGGGATTTGATAGGAGAGGAGTCACGGCGTATTATAAAAAAAATCTGCGAATTTACGGATAAGGCCGCGCTGAGCTCGTCGGAGCGCGCGCCGCATCACATAACAAGCTATCTTATGGAGCTTTGCGCTCTTTTTCACGGTTACTACGACCGTAACAGGGTGCTTGACGCATCTGAACCGGATCTTTCGTCGCAGCGGCTGTTTCTGACCGGCAGGGTGCGGGGCACAATAAAAAAAGGCCTTGATCTTCTTGGAATATCCGCTCCGGAAAGAATGTAATTAGTAAGGATAAAAGTTTCGGTTACGGGGCAGTTGACAAGCGCTTGGCAGAATCATAAAATAGCGGCGAGTATGGTTATATGTTTTATGTGAAAAAAAGGCGGAACGAATGATGGAAGAAGAAAGAAAGAAAAAAGAGCTACAGGACGATCTTGTTAAAAATTACAGGAAGCGCATGGATTCGACGGCGCTGCGGCTGTCCATAAAAAATCACCTGCGCTACACGAGGGCGAAAGACGAATTTTCGGCGACCGACTACGACAAATATATGAGCCTTTGCTACACGGTGCGCGACAGAATTGTTGAGAGGTGGTCAAAAACGCAGCAGAGCTATTACAACGAGGATGTGAAGAGGGTTTATTACCTTTCACTTGAATTTCTCCTGGGGCGCGCGCTGCTCAACAACATAATAAATCTGAACCTCATAGAGGAAGTGAAATATGTCGTGAAAAAAGGCGGCGATGATTTTATAAAGCTTTTAGAGCTTGAGCCCGACGCGGGGCTAGGCAACGGGGGCCTCGGGCGGCTGGCGGCCTGCTATCTGGATTCAATGGCGACTCTCGGCCTGCCGGGTTACGGCTACGGCCTTCATTACGAATTCGGCATATTTAAACAGATGATACAGGACGGTTTTCAGATAGAGGCTCCCGACGAGTGGCTGAAATTCGGTTCCCCATGGGAAATAGAGCGGCCCGAATACGCCATTAACGTTCAGTTTTACGGAAAAAGCGTTCCCGTAAAAGACGAGTTCGGCAGGATAAATTTTGTCTGGAAAGACACAAAAGACGTTCTCGCGATTCCCCACGATATGCCCATTATAGGATACGGCACCGCCACGGTAAACACGCTGAGGCTCTGGGCAGCAAGGTCGTCAAACCAGTTTGACCTGCAAATATTCCATCACGGCGATTACATAAAGGCGGTGGAAGACAAAAATTATTCGGAAAATATTTCCAAAGTTCTTTACCCCAACGACGATATTTACGAGGGTAAGGAGCTGCGTTTCAAGCAGGAGTATTTTTTTGTGTCGGCCACGCTGCAGGACATAATAAGGCGTTATCTTAAAACCTACGATAATTTCGACAGGTTCGCCGATAAGGTGGCCATACAGCTCAACGACACGCACCCCGCGCTGGGAATACCCGAACTCATGCGTCTGCTTGTGGATATTCACGGCCTGAAATGGGATAAGGCCTGGGAAATAACCCGGAAAACTTTTGCTTTTACCAACCACACTGTTATGCAGGAAGCTCTTGAGAAATGGTCCGTGAACATTTTTGAAACGGTTCTGCCCAGGCATCTGCAGATTGTTTATGAAATAAACAGACGTTTTCTTGGTGAGCTGCAGAGCAAATACCCCGGCGACAGGTGGAAAGCCGACTGGATGTCAATTGTGGCCGACGGCGGCGAAAAACATGTCAGAATGGCGAATCTCGCCATCACCGGTTCTCATTCGGTAAACGGTGTGGCAAAGCTCCATACCGAGATTCTGAAAAATGAAGTTTTTAAAGATTTTTACGAGTTGTGCCCCGAAAAATTCAGCAACAAGACAAACGGCATAACGCAGAGGCGCTGGCTTCTTGTGGCGAATCACTATCTGTCGCGGCTGATCAGGGGAAAAATAGGTGACGGCTGGATAACGGATCTTTCCGAGCTCAAGCATCTTGAAAAATTCGCGGATGACAGGGACACGCTGATAAATTTATACAACATAAAGCTTGATAACAAAAAGAAACTGGCCGAATACATAAAGAAAGAATGCGGCCTGGATGTTGACGCGGAATCCATGTTTGATTCGCAGGTGAAAAGGATTCACGAATACAAAAGGCAGTTTTTAAACGCGTTAAGGATTCTTGTGATGTATAAGAGCCTTAAGGAAGATCCGTCATCGCTTGTTTCTTCCGTCACGTTTATTTTCGGCGGCAAATCGGCGCCGGGATACGTTAGAGCCAAACTTATCATAAAATTCATCAACAGCGTTGCCGAAGTGATAAACGGCGACAAAAGCATAAACGGAAAAATTAGAGTCGTCTTTCTGCCGAATTACGGCGTTTCTCTCGCTGAGAAAATTATACCCGCCAGCGATGTTTCCGAGCAGATATCAATGGCCGGGACTGAAGCCTCCGGCACAGGGAACATGAAGTTCGCGCTCAACGGCGCGCTGACTCTCGGTACGCTCGACGGGGCGAACATAGAAATTTTAGAGCATGTGGGCGCGGAAAACATATATATTTTCGGTCTTAACGCGGAACAGATAAAAGAAAAGGTGCTTGCGCGCGATTATAGTCCCCGGGAAATTTACGAGTCCGATCCCGAAATAAAAGCCGCCCTTGACATGCTGAGGTCGGGGGAACTGTCGGGCGGTGATAAGGAGCTTTTCAAGCCTTTGTACGAGTCTCTTTTGTATGGTGACGAAGGCGGCGATCCAGACGCATATTTTCTGCTTGCTGATATCAAAGATTATCTGCGGAAGAGTTATCAGCTCAACAGGGATTTTGCCGATAAACTTTCGTGGCAGAAAAAAGCGCTTTTGAACATAGCCAACATGGGTTATTTTTCAAGCGACAGGGCGGTGCGGGAATACGCGGAAGAAATCTGGCATGCGCATTCCGTCAAAATAAAATCCTGAAATCGTTTTCTTTTTTAAATTCTTATTTGACATTACTCAAACAATTGAGTAAAATTACTCAGAGTATTGAGTAAAATTACTCAAAGTAATGAGTGAAATATGAGGTTTAGAATGTATAAGAGAAAAATTGTCGCTGAAGTTATTAAAAGAATTAAAGGGCGCCGCATTTTTATTCAAGTGCTGGCGGGCCCCAGACAGACAGGAAAAACAACGATAGCCGGGCAGGTTATCAAATCTGCGGGTTTATCCGCCCGCTATGCATCCGCGGATGATCCGGTGTTAAAAAATACCATATGGATAGAAGAGCAATGGCAGGCAGCCAGAATAAAAGCGGGAAAAAGTAGAAGGAACACTCTGCTTGTTCTTGATGAAATTCAAAAAATATCGAATTGGTCAGAGCGGGTTAAACAGCTTTGGGACGAAGATTCTGCAGAGGGAATCCCGCTTCAAGTCATTATTCTTGGTTCTTCGCCTCTTTTGCTGCAGCGCGGTCTCGGAGAAAGCCTTGCGGGAAGATTTGAAGTTATATACGTGCCGCACTGGTCATTTCAGGAAATGCACAGCGCTTTCGGCTGGGATTTAGACAAATATATATTTTTTGGAGGCTATCCGGGCAGCGCCGCTTTGATAAAGAATTTCAGCAGATGGAGTTCGTATATAAGAGATTCCCTGATAGAAACAACATTGTCGAGGGATATTTTGCTGATGACAAGGATTGATAAGCCCGTGCTGCTGAGGCGTCTGTTTGAAATAGGGTGTTTGTATTCGGGGCAAGTTCTGTCTTATCAAAAAATAATGGGACAGCTTCAGGATGCGGGAAATACCACGACGCTCGCGCATTATCTGGACTTGCTGAGCGCAGCCGGGCTTGTGACGGGTCTGCAGAAATATGCGGGCAGAATACACCGGCGGAGGGCATCAAGTCCCAAGTTTCAGATTTTAAATAATGCGCTGAAAACCGCGCAAATGAATCTATCGTTTAAAAAGGCAAAAAATAACGGAGAAATATGGGGGAGGCTAACGGAATCGGCGGTTGGCGCAGGACTTTATAACAGCATAAAAGGCACGGATATTGAGCTGTTTTACTGGGCGGGCGGAAATTATGAAGTTGATTTTATTCTTCACAGAGCCGGAGAAATTGCGGCTATAGAAGTGAAAAGCGGAAGAAATAAATTTAAGCTCGATGGCATGGAAAAATTTTCCGGACAATTCCCTAAAGCAAAAAAAATCCTTGTGGGGTCAAAAGGAATACCGGTAGAACAGTTTCTTGGAATTGACCCTAAAGATTTGTTCTGAATTACGGCACAAACTCCGCGGAAAATTTGAAGGCAAATTGCTTATTGACACGAAAAAAAATTGTTAGTAGCATAAATATTCGCAGGGGATAAACACCGCAGGAAAATTCTCAATGAAGAGATTGGCGGGGGTTTCCCGGAGTATGAACTTATTGGAAATTCCAAAAAAGAATTTTGAGGGCAAAACAGAAAAAAAATACGGTATACGGGGACAGACCCTGACATTGATAGAATGTAAGAAAATGTCTAATGTCAAGACCTGACCCCATTATGGAGGAAAAATGTTTATTTACACAGAAGAGAAGGTGAAGGGAATGAAGCTGCCCGAGCTTAAGGGCGCGGCCGCTTCGCTGGGCGTGGAAAACTGCGCGAAAATGAAAAAGCATGAGCTTGTGGAAGCTATTTTAAAAGTTTCTAATAAAGAAGAGCAGGCCGCGGAAGCTCCCGAAGCTCCTGCGCCCGTTTCCGGAATTCTCACGCCTAAGACTGAAAGTGTGCCGGAGCGTGACGCCGCGGCCGCGAGAGCGCCCGCAAAGGAAAAAGGGTATCACGCTTACAACAGACACAAGCACAACAACAATCAGGAAGTCAGAGAAGATTATCCCAAAGAAGAAAAGGAAGGTTATCTTGAAATACTGCCGGACGGCTTCGGCTTTCTCCGCGCGGCGGAAAACAGCTATCTTCCGTCTAACGAGGATGTTTACATTGCGCCTATGCTTATAAAAAAACTCAGGCTCAGAACAGGCGATCTGCTTAAGGGTTACTGTAAGCATCCGTCGGTGAACAGAGAAAAATATTACGCCATGAACAGTATAGCTTCGGTTAACGGCCTGAAGCCGGAAGAGGTGTTGGACAGGCCTCGTTTTGATAAACTGATGCCGCAGTATCCCAATGAACAAATTAAGCTTGAAACTGACAGGAAAGGGATATCGGCGAGAGTTATGGATCTGCTCACGCCCATAGGTAAGGGGCAGAGGGGTTTGATAGTGGCGCCTCCGCGGACGGGAAAAACAATGCTGCTTCAGTCCATAGCAAACGGCGTCACGGAGAATCATCCCGAAATAACTCTGATATGTCTGCTCATAGACGAGAGGCCTGAGGAAGTGACGGACATGAGAATGAGCGTGAAGGCGGAAGTTGTGGCCTCCACTTTTGACGAAAGCCCCTCCCGCCACATACAGGTGTCGGAGATGGTTATTGAAAAGGCGAAACGCCTTGTGGAAATGGGAAAGGACGTGGTGATACTGCTTGACTCATTAACCCGTCTGGCCCGCGCGCACAACGCGCAGGCTCCCTCTTCCGGCAGGGTGATGTCGGGCGGCCTTGAATCAAGCGCTTTGCAGAAACCGAAAAAATTTTTCGGACAGGCGCGCAGCGTCGTCGACGGAGGGAGCCTCACCATAATAGCCACAGCTCTCATAGACACCGGTTCAAGAATGGACGAGGTCATATTCGAGGAATTCAAAGGAACAGGAAATATGGAAATCAATCTTTGCAGAGATCTCACCGACAAGCGGGTTTTCCCGACCATAGATATAACAAAGAGCGGCACGAGAAAAGAGGAACTGCTTTTGAGCGAGGCCGTGCTCAACAAGGTGTGGATACTCAGAAAACTTCTCACCCGTACCGACCATGTTGAAGCCATGGAGTTTATCGTGGGAAAAATGAAAAAAACTTCTTCAAACGAGCAGTTTTTAAAAGCCATGCAGTCGTGAAACCCACGCTGGAATTTTTTTTTTAAGCCCTCGTAGCGCAAATGGATAGAGCGTCTCCCTGCGAAGGAGAAGGTTTCCCGTTCGAATCGGGACGAGGGCAAAAAAAATATGAAGAACAAAGAAATAGCCGATAAATTTATGGAGATAGCGCATCTTCTGGAAATCAAAGGCGAAAACAGTTTTAAAATCAGAAGCTACGAAAAAGCCGCCGAAACAATTGAGAATCTCGAACATGACATAGAAGATGATTGTTTATCGGGCAATCTTGAAAAAATCCCGGGCGTGGGGAAAAGCATAGCCGGAAAAATACGTGAATACATAAGCGGGGGCAAAATAAAAAAACTTGATGAACTCAGGAAAGAAATCCCCCGCGGCCTTCTGGAAATGCTCAAGGTGCAGGGGCTGGGTCCCGCGAAAATAAGGCTGATATATGAAAAGCTCGGCGTGAAAACGATGAGAGGTCTTGACATAGCCGCCCGCAGGGGCGATCTGGCGGCTCTTCAGGGGATGGGTGAAAAAAGCGCGGCGAACATTCTCAGGGGTCTGGAAATCATCAACCGTATGGACGGCAGGCTTCTTATGTCCACGGCGGAAAATATGGCGGAGGAGTTTCTCGCTGTTCTCAGGAAAGAAAAGAGCTGCCTCAGGGCGCTCGTCTGCGGGAGTGTGCGGCGCGGATGCGAAACAATAGGCGACATAGATCTGCTGGCTGTTTCAGAAAATCCTAAGAAGCTTATAGACACATTCGTCAAAACTCCAGGCGTGGAAAAAGTGATTGCAGCCGGAGCTTCAAAGGCAAGCGTTTACACTTCCGGGGATGTGCAGATTGATTTAAGAGTTGTCGGCGGGAAGTCCGCGGGCGCCGCCATGCTTTATTTTACCGGCAGCAAAGAGCACAACATAGCTTTGAGGAAATACGCGCTTAAAAAATCTTTCACGCTGAACGAATACGGTTTATATGAGCAGGAGACGGAAAAATATATTGCCGGTAGAACGGAGGAAGAAGTTTACGTGCGTCTGGGGCTTGAATTTATTCCGCCTGAACTGCGGGAAAACAGGGGGGAGATAGAGCTCGCGCGGGGGAAGCGTCTGCCGGAACTTGTGGAATTAAAAGACATAAAAGGTGACCTTCATCTTCACAGCGTTTATTCCGACGGCTCCGTTGAGATAAGAGGCCTTGCCGCCCGCGCCGCGGAGCTGGGTTATGAGTGGATAGCCGTCTGCGACCATTCGGTGAGTTTGAAAATAGCGCGGGGCTTAAGCATAAAAACCCTGATGAAGAAAAAACAGGAGATAGACAAGCTGAACAAAACATCCCGTGTCAGAATTCTTTTCGGCGCGGAGGTGGATATCCTGCCCGACGGAAAATTGGATTATCCTGATAAAATTCTTAAAGAGCTTGATATCTGCGCGGGCGCCATACATTCGGTTTTCAACCAGAGCCCTGAAGTTCTTAACAAAAGGGTGATGAAAGCCATGGACAATCCATTCCTTGATATTCTGGCTCATCCGACGGCGCGGCTTATAGGGAAAAGGCCGCCTCTTGAGCTGGACATGGAAAAAATTATACAGAAGGCCGCCGACAAGAAAATTATTATTGAGGTGAACGCTTTTCCCGACAGAAGGGATCTGAAAGAGGAGCATTGCCGGATGGCGCGGGAGAAGGGCGTGATGCTTTCTCTCGGCACCGATACTCACGCTCTTCGTCACATGGACAACATGAAATACGGCATTATGAATCTCCGGCGTGCCGCTTGTGAAAAGAAGGACGTGCTGAACACGAGGACAGCGGGAGAGCTTCAGCAAATCATAAGAAGCCGGCGGCCTCGCGGATGAAAATTTGTAAAGTATGCAGGACGTCCCCATTTTTTGTTGCCGCGTTTTGCGCGGCTGTGATTTTGACGGGCTGTTCTCCCGCGGAAAAATCTCATAATTCCGGCGACACGATAGTTTTTTCATCCATAGGCGACGCGTCTTATCTCAATCCCGTTCTGGCGGGGGATTCGTCATCGGGTGAAATAAACGATCTTGTCTATAACGGTCTTGTCAAATATGACAAAAATCTTGTCCTCACCGGCGATCTCGCCCAAAGCTGGGAAGTGTCTGATGACGGAAAAACCATAATCTTCAAGCTGAGGAAAAACGTGAAATGGCATGACGGAATGCCTTTCACTTCATCAGACGTCGTTTTTACATACGAGAGCCTTGTCAATCCGGACATAATTTCTCCGCGGTCGGGGCGCTTTAAAATGATAAAGAGCGTAAACGCTCCGGATGCTCACACTTTCGTCGTGAAATACGCCATATCCTATTCTCCCGCGCTTGAGTCATGGGGGCTGGGAATAATACCGAAGCACATATTTGATAAAGGTGATTTTCACAAAAATCCGGCGAACAGGAATCCCGTCGGCACGGGCGCCTACAAATTTGTTAAATGGGTGTCGGGTGAGAAAATAATTCTGGAAAAAAACAAGGGATATTTTGAGGAAACCGGAAACATCACGAGAATAATATACAGGATAATCCCCGACAGTTCCGTGCAGTTTCTTGAGCTCAAAAAACAGGGCATAGACAGCATGGGGCTTACGCCGCATCAGTATAAATTTGAAACGGACGACGATGAGTTTAACAAAAATTACAACAAATTCCGCTACACGGCTTTTCAGTACTCCTATATGGGCTATAATCTCACGAATCCTCTTTTCAAAGATAGAAGAGTGCGCCGCGCCATAGCCCACGCCATAGACAAAAAGGCCATACTGGATTCCGTGCTTCTGGGCTGCGGACAGGAAATCTCCGCCAATTATCCCCCGTCGTCGTGGGCTTATAATCCGGACGCGGAAAAGCTTGAGTATGATCCGGGAAAAGCCCGCAAGCTGCTGGATGAGGCGCTATGGAAAGATTCTGACGGCGACGGGGTGAGGGAGAAAAAGGGGCGCAAATTTTCTTTTACTCTGCTGACAAATCAGGGAAACAAAATGAGAGAAGAGGCCGCCACGATCATACAAGCCCAGCTTAAGGATGTTGGTATAGGGGTGAACATAAGGATTCTTGAATGGGCAACGCTGATAAACAGGCACATAGACCGCAGGGATTTTGACGCTGTTGTGCTGGGCTGGTCTCTCGGTGTTGACCCCGACTGCTATTCTCTGTGGCATTCTGATGAAATAAGAAAAGGCGGTTTTAATTTTATCTCATACAGCAATCCTGCCGTGGACTTTCTTATAGAAAAAGGCCGAAGGAGTTTTGACAGGGAGGGAAGAAAAAAAATATACGGTGAGATTCAGAATATCATAGCCGCCGACCAGCCCTGCTGTTTCCTTTACGCGCCGGATTCCCTCTCTGTTGTGGCCTCGCGTTTCCACGGAATTGAGCAGACGAAGGCGGGAATATCCCATAATTTTTTAAAGTGGTATGTGCCGGAAAATCTGATAAAATACCGGTGAGGAGGTTCGCGTGCTAAGAAGATTTCTGGGCTTTTTGAATTTCTGTTTGATCGCCGTGCTGTCGTTTTATTATCTGAAACTCTGCGGCTTGTCCGCGGGAGAGTTTTTTGCCGTTTCCCCGCAGGTGTTTATTCTCGCGTTCTGCTTTGTGCTGCTGTTTGCCGGAGAAAGTGTTATGAGGGCTTTTGTCATTCCCGCGCTTCTTTATTACGGAGTGTTCGGCTTGTTTTTTTACCCGTGGACGGGCGTTGACATCGCCAATCAGGCCGTTCACGTGCTTCTTCTTATAAACGCCTTTTATTTTGCTATGGCTCTGGTGTTCGGCTTTAAGATAATATCGCTTTCGCTGGGTTTGGCCGCGGGTCTCATCGCCTGCGCGGGTTTGAGGTTTTACCAAAACGCTCTTCTGCAAAAACAAAAATATCTCGCGAAAAAATATCTGCCCGCGGATATGAGGCCGCCTGAAAAGAAAAAAAGGCAGCCCAAAAAAAATCTGCGTTCTATGATGTCGATTGATGAAAGATGGAAACTTAAGGATTAAGAATGAATTCCGGCAAGGAAACAAAAACAATGTCTTTCGGCCTTGCCCGTATGAAAAAAGCTCTCGCGGGAGAGGGTTTCAGGCAGAATTTCAGATGTGTTCTCATAGCCGGCAGCAGCGGAAAATCCCAGACAGCGGTTTTTACGGAGCGGATGCTCATGCGTTCCGGGCGCGCTGTGGGCGCTTATATTTCGCCTCATCTTGAACGCATAGGCGAGAGGGTGCGCTTAAACGGCCGTGAAATTTCGGATTCGCTTTATTACAGCGAAATGGCGCGGTTTAAAAAATATTCTCTGACGTATTTTGAGAAGCTGACCGGGGCCGCTTTCATGTATTTTATGAGAAAAAAGGTGGAATTGGCCGTTGTGGAAGTCGGTCTCGGCGGAAGGCTTGACGCGACCAATGTGCTGAAAAACGAAATTGCGATTATTACAGGGATATGCAGGGAGCACACGGATTATCTGGGCTCCAGCGTCTCCGAAATAGCGCGCGAGAAAGCGGGCATAATAAAAAAAGGGTGTGCGGTGATAACGCGTCTCGCAGGTCCTGCCGCGGATGTAATAAAAAGCGCAGCGTCATCTAAAAACGCCCGCGTGGTATATGCCCCGATGTTGAAGACTCCTTATGAAACGGCTTTTCTCAGTGAGAATTATTCGCTTGCTCATGCCTCTGTCAAAGCATCGGGGATAAAGTTTGAAAAAAGTTATTTTCCGGAATATATTCTGCCGGCGCGTTGGGAGCTGCGGAAATACAAAGGAATAGATGTCATAATCGACGGTGGACACACCCTTGACGCGTGGAGAGAGATTAAGTCGGAGATGAAAAAAATGCCGTCCCCGCGAGTCTGCGTTTTCTACGCTTTGAGAGACAAAAAGATAGAAGAAATGCTATCATCTTCAAACGGGCTTTTTAAAAAAATATTCTGCTCGTCTTTCCCCCACGAAAGGCGAATGAGCGAAGATGAGCTTAAAAGCAGAATAGGCGCGGGGGACGCTGAAATAACTTCTTCTCCGCAGGAGAGTTTAGATAAGGCGGCGGCGCTTTCACCGAAAGTTATTTTGTGTTTCGGCTCGCTCATTGGAAGCGCGTATCTGAGGAAAAAAATATGGAACGTAAAAAAATGAAAGCCGTAGGCATAGACATAGGCGGCACGAACACCTCCGTTTCAGTGTGTTCCTCGTCTGGGAAAACGCTCAGCCGTTTTGTTTTTCCGACGCCGCTTTCCCGCAAACCCGAAAAAACAATAGCGAATATATTAAAAGTAATAGGCGGAAAATACGCGCTTGACGAAATAAGCGTCGCGGGAATAGGCGTGCCCGCCATGATAAAGGCCGAAAACGGTTTTGTTTTATATGCGCCGAATCTCGGCTGGGAAAATTTTTCTGTCAAAAAAGCCGTGATGAAAAATCACAGATTCGAAAAACTGGTTTTTGAAAATGACGCCAACTGCGCAGCATGGGGTATTTATAAAAAATATTCGGGAGTCAAGCCGCATTTCCTGGCGGTGCTGACGCTTGGCACCGGCATAGGCGCCGGTTTTATCTCCGGCGGGAAACTTTTTTCGCACAAGGATATTTCTGTTTTTGAGGCGGGTCACATAAAAATAGTGCCGGGCGGTCTCAGATGCGGCTGCGGCGCGAAGGGCTGTCTTGAGGCCTACTGCGGCTCGGCATATATGAACAACTGGGCGTCGGAGCTCTGGTCTAAAACACGTTTCGCGGGCAGAAATTTAAGCGCGCAGGAAATTTACGCCGAATCACGCAACGGCGCGGCCTGGGCAAAAAAAATCTGGAAGCAATATGGTCTTTATCTCGGTCAGGCCGTTTCCGATATTGTTAATCTTTTCGCGGCCGATAAAATTATTTTTACGGGCGGGCTTGCCGGAGCGTATTCGGAATTTAAAGAAGGCCTCAGCCGGGCGATGGACAGAAATGTGCTTCCCCCTTACAGAAAATCCGTTTCAACGGAGGTCTGTCCGCAGAATTATTACATCGGCGCTGACGGCGCCGCTAAGCTGGCGCTGCTTTGAATCACAAATTATTTGTATTGGCGGTTCTTGTTTTAGCGGCGGCCTTTCTGCGGGCGGACGACAATCTGCCTTTTGAAATAAAGTGCGATTACCTTAAATACTTCAAAAAGACGGAAGTCGTTTTCTCGTCGGGCAATGTTTTTATAAAAAGGGATAAAATGAAATTGTACGCCGATGAGGCGGAGTTCTACCGGAAAGAATCGCTTATATTTCTGAAAGGCAGCGTGAGGATAGAGGATTCAACGACGACAATAACCTGCGGCGAAGCGCAATACTGTGTTGAGGCGGATACAGCGGTAAAATCCGGAGGCGTGAGCGCGGGAAGAAAAAAAGGCGATATAATTTTAAGAGACAATGTGCGAATATTAAATTCCGAAACCGAGGTGGAATGTTCTTATGCCGCTTATAACCTGTCGGGCTCTTCGGGTGTTTTTAAAAATGTCCGGGTTTTTCAGGACAAAATGTATTTCGCCGGTCAGGATGCTGAGAAAAAAGGCGACACTTATATTTTCAACAAGGCGTATCTGACGACCTGCGATCTTGAAAAGCCGCACTATAAAATGTCTTCGCCGCGCATAGTTTTTGTAAATAAAAAAAGCGTGACAATGAAGCACGCTGTTTTCTCCATAAGAGGTGTTCCTCTTTTTTACACGCCCTATTACAGGCAGAGGCTGGGTGAGAGGAAATGGTCGCTGTCCCTCAGAGCGGGGCATTCCACAAGAAAAGGTTCTTTCATAAAAACGCGGCTGCGCTACAGCTGGTCGAAAAATTTCAGGACTTATCTGATAAACGATTATTTCAGCCGGCTCGGTCATGGCAAAGGTACAGAGCTTGATTACAAGAGCCCGTCGGTAAAAAGCAATTTGTATGTTTACGGTATAAATGAGAAGGACACGGGATCAAGAAATCTGACATTCCGCCAGAGCCACTGGCAGAAGCTGCCCGCGGGTTTTCTCTGGCAGTCGTATGTTGATTTTCAGGATTATTCGGTCTTTAACAGCAATTATCTGAGAGATGAATCTCTGGTGCTCAAACCCACTTATGTCAGAAGCAGAGTATCGCTGTCAAAAAGTGCCGCCGCCTATTATCTGCGTCTTTCAGGCTACAGGAACGAGACATGGAGCAGCGCTCTCAACAGATTTGACGCCGACAACGTGATAGCCCCCCCGA
>SWCC01010627.1_pt2 | contig 15156 bp, 15 predicted proteins | sample 4692971 | NCBI WGS metagenome assembly SWCC01 (sample SAMN10267277, study PRJNA491770) | bioreactor metagenome | isolation source: DHS bioreactor inoculated with subseafloor sediment | place: Japan: off Shimokita Peninsula | collected 2006-08 | reverse complement strand
CGAGAAAATTCTACTTTTGAACACCACTAATTTTAGGGGGGATTACCCCGCCATTTGATGAGCCCCCATTCAGTGAGGACGGCGAGCCAGCATATCTGACCGAGTGGATTGAGGCGTCCGAAGCACTTGAAGTGCTTGGTCGAACTTGTTTGTCGATGCTTTCGCCTTCTCTTCAGCTTTACTTCAGAACATGGGAGCGAGAGCTCGGTGTTCAGTGGGAAAAGGGCGAGCAAAAGAAGGTTTTCAAGAGGGGCTTCGTCGATGGTTACATGGCCTGTTTTGAACAAATTCTCGGTATTTCGCGCAAGAATTGTCCGGCCGACTTGGGGCTAATCGAGCAGATCACACTGGCCCGCAACCGTGACCAGCATCCCGAGGAGCTGACCACAATGCGCGTTAACCACTCAAAGACCGACAGAGCAAAGCATGGCAATCTATTTTTCATGAACGAACAGGATGCCGCCATGTTCAGGGACTCTGAAATTTCAGATGTTTCTTTTTTGGATCCCGCTGTACATGTGTCGCGCGAACAACTTGAAGTCGCCATCGATGAAACTGAAAAGCTGTCGAATTGGCTTGAAAAGCATATGATAGCAAAGCGTTGGGGGCGCTGATGAAGTCTAGGCATCCTGTCAGATTTCTATTTGGCAGAAGGCTGCAAGAAAAGGAAGTAGAGAGGAGATTGACATGTCCCTCACCAGAAGATTCTGACACATGATCAAGGCGTGTGGCCGTGCGAGATCCTGAGTTTCGTGCTGGCTTGTTCCGTGAAGAAAACGCGGCAAAGTTCGCCGGTGATCAACGGGTCGCCAAGATGTCGCTCAGTGATCATGCGAACTTCTAAAGTGAGTTATTCATATATCTTCAACATACGCACCAGACTTCACGGCTACAACTAGCAGCGGGCAACCGCCAGCGCCACCGCCCTCAATTTTTGGAATCAGTTTGTTAAGATGCGTTGTCGATGCTCCGTACTTTGACCCAATTCCGAGTGGCTTGAAAACGCCGTTTTGAAGCTCAGTGTCACGGGTTACAATAATCCCTACGCTGATGGCATCTAAGTTATGAAGAAGTCTGAAGTTGTTTAGATCTCGATCATAAAATTCGGTCTTGTTGTTCCACTCGATATCAAGCGCAATCCTACCCTTTACGCAATCGATTTTGTGGGTAGGAGTCACATGGTTAACCCCATCGATAACTATTGCAGTGTCGAAACTTTTCTCAGCCCAGCCTTTTTTGTATAGTGCTTTGTCGAGGAATCCTGAGACCTGCGACTTGCCGCCTCCGCCCAATACTATGCTGCTTTTTCTCAACTCAAAAGCGTCCAGCACTTCGCACATATCGTTAAATTGCTCGCTGAACTCGCCATGCAGAATAGCTAGCGAGTGCCCCCATTCGCATATGGAGTACTTGTCTTTGAAGGATTCGGGGAAGTACCGATACGGATCCATGTTAACTTTCACTTAACTCTAATTCTTCTTCGAAAGCAGCGACGAGCTCTGGCAAAGTTGAGCCACTGCAGACCGCGATTTCCCGGACTTCTACTAACGTCAGATTGCGTTCGCCAGACTCGTACTTCGAAACATAGCTTTGAGGGCGGTTCAACTTTGAGGAAAGTTGGGCCTGGGTGAGTTGAGCTGTGGCTCTTAGGTTCGTAAGGATTTCCCTCAAGATAGCACCTTGTGCACTACGCTGATCTTCCAACATGGCTTTCCCATTGACCTATCGTTCAAGCTGTCGTAGAAAACTATATCCCAAATCGGGATGTATTTTTCTTGGAGCGCACTCTTGTTAAAAACTGTCCAAGATACACATTGCCTGACCCATCAAGAATACCCAAGCCTAATAAAGTACATGGGTTCAAAGTCAAAAATTATGGGTTTCTTGCTCGAGGGCATCAATCAAGTGCATGATGGTAGGGCTATATGCGACCTTTTTTCTGGCAGTGGTTCCCTGGCGGGGGCTATTGGACAGCAAACCTCGGTCCATTCGAACGATATTCAGACTTACTCAGGCGTCTTAGCGGATACTTACAACAGGGTTTTTCGAGATTCTGAGACACCAACAGCGGACGATCTTATTGCCGCTGCTACTGAGATTGTCATGAAGCGGAAATTTAAAGTCTCGACGGACTACAGCAAAGAGATGTCTCTTACTGAGTTCAACCAGATTGAAACCCAGCAGAAAAAATTCATAGATGCAAAATTCGACTACAATTGGCATTTGTTCGCGAAATGCTATTCAGGTACTTGGTGGAGCTACGAGCAGTGTCTCTGGATAGACGCACTGCGTGAGGTTGCGGCGCGCTTTGAAAAACGTCCAATTTATCCCGCTATAATTTCATCTTTGATGTTTGCGATGGCCTACGCCAGTCAAGGTACTGGGCACTATGCTCAATATCGCGATGCAAAAACTGAATCGTCATTCCGTGACATCATCATCTATCGAAAGAGGTCAATAAGTCAGTATTTCCGTAGGAAGTTCAACGATATCCTAGAGTACGCACCTACCGATCCTGTGACAAAAAATCACCGTTCCACATCACTTGATTTCAAGGAATGTTTGGGGGTTTTTGAGGGTGGCACCGTATATGCAGACCCACCATACTGTTTTGTGCACTACAGTAGATTTTATCACGCGTTAGAAACTCTAGTTCTGTATGATTTTCCTCAGCTTCAAATCCAGAAGGGAAGTGTTGTTAAGGGGCGTTATCGCGAAAGTCGCCATCAATCTCCCTTTTGCATAAAATCGCAAGTCGCCGGGGCTTTTGCTGATCTGTTTAATGGTATCAGGAAGAGCAACTCGTCTCTTGTTCTGAGTTATTCGAACACTGGAATGATTTCCTTAGATGAGCTTTACCAGATAAGCAGAACAGCACTTCCCAATAAGAAGATCGAAATTATGACTATCGATCATCAGCACATGACAATGGGTCGTAAGGAAGACAGGCAGCGTAGTGTAAAAGAGAGCTTATTGTTGGCTTTTTAGCACTGCCAGTGTCTCATTTCCGCGCCTTGCAACGGGCACCGGGGGTGTTGCAAGTGTGGTCTAAACTCTAAATCCACAACCTTAAAAACTATGGCTGGGAATAAACCGTCAACCTGCGCTTGCATTCGGTGACTTTTCTAACCACGGTAGAGCGGGCGCAATGGATTGATTTTATGTACGGATTTTTTGCTAGCTTGGCTACTTTCATAGCGCTATCAGCGCCTGCGATGTACTTCATCTGGAACTATCCAAGATCGGCGCACTGGCCTGCGTTTTGGAAGGCCTTTTTTCTTTGGCTAGTTTCAACGTCGCCAGTTATTGGCGGGATACTCTTAAGCCGTCCAGATCTGGAAAATGGGACCGTGGTTGGCCAGCTACAAATAGAGGTATTGGCGAGCTTCACGATTTCCGAAATGTTCGTCTACTCCGCTTCGTTTCTTGCGCCGGTGCTTTATGTTGTTTTTGACGTTGTGAAGCACTTCAACGAAGGCGACCTGAAGCTCGAACGTGAAGATCTGAAAAATCACATGAGAGGAATGCAAGGTGTCTTCCTATCATCGATTGTTATCCTTATCCTTACCTTATTAGCTTACGGTTCCGCTAAGTCTGACCCCAACGGCTTCCCGCAAACATACATGGCGCTTTTACTGACTGGCAAAGGCTACATAGTCTACTTCGCTTCGCTCCTCATTTGGTATTCGGTTATTCTTTGGGAGACGACTCCGAAGAACCGGTTTGAGAAATCCCAGAAAGACGAGACGACCAAGTTTTCAGACGATTACGCCGCAAGAAGGAGCCTAGGAAAATGACCGAAGAAGTTGTCGGACCATTTCGGGTGCTAGAACTCACACAGAAAGAGGGGACCTTCTTCTCTGCCTGTCTTCCCGCACGTGAATTGACCTCTATAACCTTTAGTGATGTCAGGCGGCTGGTGAACGATGAGCGCGACATCGAGCGCTATCTTGGTGTACAGCGTCCAATCAATAGGACCCGGGTTAAAAAAATCCGAGAATACATCCTTTCACCTGACCCAACGTTTCCTACCGCCATCATCATCGCGGTCGATGAAAGTTGTGTATCCTTCGATCCAGATAAGGGAGAGATGACGCTGTCCGCTTCGCATGTTCAAAAGGACAGCGGCGATGGCAAAGAGATACCATTTGGTAAGATTGCCAAGGTCCTTGACGGCCAGCACCGCTTAGCAGGCTTTTTTGATGAAGATGGTACCTTCGACATCGGTGGTGCTGACTTTGACCTAAATGTTTCCATATTTGTTGGTGCTGACCTATCTGTCCAAGCACAAATTTTTGCGACTGTGAACTTGGCACAAACCAAGGTCAGCAAGAGCTTGGTATATGAGCTGGAAGACCTGTCAAATGTTCGCAGTCCTTTCAAGACTTGTCATAGGATTGCGGTTGCATTGGATGGTTTGCAGAGCAGCGCCTTCCACAAGCGTATCAAACGCTTAGGATACGTAACCCCTGGACGGACGGGTGAAACGATCACGCAAGCTGCATTCGTTGAAGCATTGACCGACCTAATTTCGCGCAATCCATTTGAAGATAGAAACCGGTTTCTTGATGGAAAGCCCCCACAACCTGTTCATGGCGACGAGCTAAATAGGGTGCCTTTCCGAAATATGTTCCTGGCAGAAGATGACTTTTCGATTGCGGATAATGTCGACAACTATTTCGCCGCGGTGCGGGATAAATGGCCCAAAGCTTGGGACGATACTTCCCGCAAGAGTGGCATCTTACCTAAGACTAATGCTTTCCGAGCATTCATGCGGCATCTGCGTGAGATATATCCAAGCCTAGCAAAAATACATGGGCCGATTGTGCCGGTTGTTGGCTTCGCGAAGGCGCTGGCTGGCGTCGACTTAAAGGACGAGGATTTGACAACTCGAAATTTCAAACCTGGGAGTTCGGGTGAGTCCGCTTTCTACAAGGTGCTTTCTGGTAAAACGGAACCGGAAGAATTGTTTGAACAGATGCCTCTACCTCTTGGAGACTCGTGACTCGCACGGCCTCGCCTGCTGATGAGGACCGTCCAAATTAGGTGTTGCCCCCATTGCCGATACTAGATTTCCTCAAACTTCGAAACGGGGACGGTATGGGTGCGGAGCGTTCCAACGATCTTCTCGGAAGTGTTGCAGCCTACTGGCACGGCTAAAATGACTTGGGTTTAGAACCCAGTACTCTTGCAACCTTGAACACTCCGAACGTCGCGTGAATTGGTCCCGCCGGCAGACACGTTGGAGCTAAGTCTCGATCGCACTAGCTCGTTCCGAGCATGCCCGAAATGCACTGAAATGGCGTTTTGTGATTTGCTCACTCAGCAATCAAACGCTCGAGTCTCTTGCTCGCAAAATGCAAGGTAACAACTGAGCCTGTCAGCAAAGGAACAAGTGCCCCGGCAATGGCAACACAGATGATTACGCATGCTGTGAACCAACTGAAATCGGTACCGTAGTCGAAGAATTTGAAATAAAGAAAGCCCGCGAGATAAAGGGCACAGACGCCCGAATATATGTTGTATAGCGGCGACAGCGGATCGATTGCGGTTCGTTGCGCGCGCTCCAAAGTCGCCCGGCGGATGCGCTTCCAGTTATCGCTTGGTGGTTGCATTTGGTTACTCCCTTGCGAATTCAATCCAGGTGTGGACTTCATCATTTGATACTTCCCGACCCTTGACGTGTGATTCATACCAGCGCGCGACGATTGCCCCGCGCTTCTCACTTTTGATCTTGATGTTGGCGCTTTCCAGGTACTGATCGAGAGATGTCTCAATTCGTTTCAGCGCATCGAAATCGTGACCGGCACGGATTGATTTCGTGCCGAGCAGCAACCAAGCGACGTCAACCTCGTACTTGTCCTGCATCTTGATCAGGGCTTCGACAGGGACACCGCGTTTTCCTTTTTCGTAACTGTGGTAAGCCCTATGCGAGACGCCAATGGCTTCGGCCATTGCGGCCTGAGAGACGCCTATTTCGCTGCGACAAATCGCTAGGCGCGCGCCTATCTCAGCAAACAATTCGGCATCTTCTCGCGGCATGCAAGTTTCCTAATTGACCATTGCGCACTTTTGTATAAACATAGCACAAAATGACGTACATTTACGTTTCAACCCATCTGACCACGTCAGAAGGTGCAGAACAAGCGATTCCATGCGTACAGAAAATTCAACCCGAACGGAGAAGGATGACTGAAATGGCAGAAATTGACAAAACAGACAGCTCGCAAATCCTAGGGCTTGGCAAGACGCCAGCACAATGGGTTGAGATCATGGCTGAGCGAGGGATTGAAATTTCCGAACGCACGCTGCGAGAGCGGGCGAATGAGACGGGCGCGTTCTATCGGCTAGGGCGGACTATGCTGATCACACCCGCGCAGATCGACACGATTTTTGAAGGAGGTCAGTCATGCCGCTCGAAATCTACAAGAGGGGTCGCTTCTACTGGGTTAAGGGCTGGGTCGAGTACAACGGCAGACCAATCGCAGGCCCATACCGGAGAAGCACTAAGGCATCTACAGAGGCGGGCGCACGGGACTGGATAGCGCTTGAAACTGAAATGCAGATACGCCGACATGTTGTTGGCGATGAAATCAGCAAAACATTTTCAGATGCGATCCTGCTCTACAACGCCTCCAAAGAAGACGCTGAGCGACTCATTCCAATTGTTAAAGAGATTGGGGCCATGCCGCTAACGGCCATCACAGGCACTTTGTTGAAGTGGTTTGGGCCAGATTGGAAACCGATGGCATCGACCGATACTTGGTGGAGGGAAATTATTGTTCCAGCAAGCGCTGTCATCAATAATGCACACCAGTTATTGGGAACACCTCTCATCCGCGTAAAGCCCTATGATATATTTGAACGCATTTCGCAGGACAAACTGCGCGACAAGCCGAGCCGCGTTGAGCGTACCCCTGCGGACAAGGAGTGGATCGAGGCGTTTTGCAGCGCAGCTGATCCATACAACGCGGCGCTGGTCAGGTTCATGTTCGAGACGGCGGCGCGGATCGATCAGGCTGTTTCGTTAGAGCCTCATGATCTGCGACCCGCCGAGAACAAGGTCAAGGTGAAGGCCCAGAAGGGACACCCCGAGAGCTGGATCACGGTGTCGCCAGAGATGATGGACGAACTGCTGGCCCTGCCACCAAAGCGACCCAAGAACCGCAAGACCGGTAAATTCATGAAGCCGCGCGTTTTTGGCTATGGCAGCTCGACCGGGTACAACACACGCTGGAAAACCATCTGCAATCGGGCTGGCATCCAATATCTTTCCGCGCACCAAGCAGGGCGTCATGGGTTCTTCACTGAGTTAGTTGTTCGGCAGGGTGTCGATCCGGTCACAGCGGCGAAGGCCGGACGCTGGGCTGACCCTAATTTGCCAATGCGTATCTATGCCCATGCAGAGACGGATGAGGCCGATGTCAGAGCTCGATTTCGTACAAACCATGTACAGGAAGACCCTGTACAGACACCCAAGCAGCAGAAATCAAAGAAGGAATAGCGCTATGAACGGTTCCCTCCTAAGGGGCAGGTTACTGGTTCGAATCCAGTCGGGGTCACCACAAACACCCATAAAATATAGCTTATTTACAGAGCTTTGTGCAGACGCTTGCAGAAACTTGCGCGGAGATGCAGGCCGATGTCGGCTGAAATCACCAAATTCCTGTACAAAACCTGTACAAAATTTGTGGGGCTTTGCGACTTTTGAGGCCCTCCAATGAGCTGGCGCGTGGCTAAGGAATGCTCCGAACGCAAGTTCGGTAGTGCTCCACGCAAAAAAATCATCATGTTCTTGGCTGACAAGGCGAGCGACGACGGCTCAGGCATCTGGTGTTCCAAGGGCACGGTCCAACGCCATACCGAGCTTGGCGCAAGCACTGTGAAGTGGACTATCAAGGATTTTTTAAACGAAGGCATCTTGATCGAGACGGGGCAGAAGCGATGCAAGAACGGTCACAGCATCGTTTACCGCATGATACTGGCCAACGCTACGCTGCTCGAACTGACTCGAGAGCCCGACTTAGAGACCGGGGTCACGATGGACCCCGTCCAGATTGAACCCGGTACCCAGCCCATGGTGGACCCTGTCCACAGCGGACCCCAAACAATCCTAAAACCATCCCTAAACCACCACCGCGCAAGCGCGAGGATGCGGCTGGCTTAGAGGCTGAGAAGATCTTGGTTGCCTATCCATCGGATCGCCTTCGCGACAAACGAGCTTGCCTTTCTCAGATCGAAGATGCTTTGAACAGAGGGATCGCAGCAGGTGAGATGTTGCTGGCGGTTCAAGCTTACGCGACCGAAAGTGCAGGCTTCACCCGGTCGAGAGTTTGCTTTTCCGACAACTGGTTTCAGACAAGGCGCTGGCAAGGATACATTGAGGATATCCGCGCCAAGCGAAAGGAAGCTGGATCTCCCAATCCCGAAATACCGACATGCTTTGCGGGCATTGACGATCTTCTCGGCATGTTGAAGCACTCTCAGTTTACGTTGGATGTCTCGTTCTTCGTTTGTCATGAAAACTTCCTCCACCCCAAATTGGGTAATTTACAGGAAGTGTTCCGAGAGTCCGTACATATCTACAGATTGTTCAAAGCTTCACTTGGCACCGGGCTTTAGTGGGCCGGGACCATCGGAAACCGAACAGCTTGTACGCGTCCCACGCTTGATCTAATTGGTCAAACCCAAGCTTGAGAACCATGCTCCAGGACGGCCTATTGTCCGAATCTATTGTAGTGAGTGCTGTCGTAAAACCTCGTTCTTTATAGTATTCGTGCATGTGCTGGATAACCAACAGGCCTGCGATAGAACCCCGGCTGCCGGGAACGACAAAACCTGCGAACTGAAACAACTGTCCCTCGCCGACCTCGACAGTATTTTTCCATAGGTGTTTGTCATAGAAGTCATCGGTGGCCACGAAATTATAGGCAATTACAGCATCTGACTTTACGGCAAAGAATGCGGTTATGCCGTTTGCGACATACTCGCGGAAGAAATGGGCCCGCTCGGGAAAACTGGCGATCATCAGTGCCAATTCTGCTTCGTTCGAAGCTATTTTTACGGTTGTACCTTTGGGATCTAGCTTTCTGAATTTGCTAGGACGGTCGAGCGGTTTACTGAAAAATAATATGTGATCCACATCGTAAATGTGGTCCCGCGTAAACTTACGAATTCGCGTGGGAAGTGAACTCCGACTGGTAGATTTATTAATTGCCATTTAATTTGTCTTTCCTATGGGACCAATAATGATTATAAATCGTACCATAGTTTCCTCTCTTGTGAACTTATTATGAAGATAAGGCTTTTCGAAGATCTTCTCGACCCGACACTTGAGAATGCTGCATCTGCGGTACAGTTGTGGCCTTCGGCATCAATCACTCAGCACATTGCTTGGCCTAGCGTCGCCGTACCGTCGCGGTTGCAACGCTATCTTGCTTTTAGTTGCACCGATGAGGCGGGCCAGACCATTTCTGTCGGATGTGTGCGCTTGACCCAACTATGGCGCGGCCGGTTTTCCGCGTCCATTAGAAGAGGGCCTTGCACTCAATCTCCAGAAGATCTTGGGCGAGTGATGCCCGTCCTTGAAGCAGCGCTGCACAGATATGGTGCGATATCCATTTCGGCCAATCCAATTTGGAAGGATGAAGACGCACAGACCTGCGAGTCTGTGTTGGCCCAGATGGGATACAAGCGTGTGCCAGAATACGAGCAGACCCTGCCAACGGCGACTGCGCTCGTTGATGTTCAAGTATCCGAGGAGGATTTGCTACGCAGCTTTTCGAACCGGCGAAAGCGAGATCTTCGTGCGGCGCGTGCTGATAATATGCTGGTACGCCCTGTCGAATCGATTGATGAAGCGGTCCAGTTGACCACAATCATGCGCGAGATGGCCAAACGCACGGGTTTGGAGATCGACGGCAGACATGATTTCCGCGCTCAGTTTCATTTTTTCAAAGAGCGGCCCCATTTGGGCTTGATAAATGTTGCATCTCTAGACGGCCAGATCGTTGGCGGCTCGGTCAGTTTCATTGAAGGCGACCGCAGTCTCTTGAATATCGTTACGGCTGTTCCGGGACTGAAAGGTGGCCGCAGTACATCGCTTTATTGGCAGGCCATGCTGGACGCGAAGAATCGTGGCTGCAGATGGCTGGATCTGGATGGATATCCTGATCCGAGAGAGCCCAGCGATCCATGCGAGGCGGGGCGGCAAGAATTCAAGGACAGCTACAGACCGCAGATCGTGACGTTGCCGCCGATGATGTCCCGAGTGTTGCGGCCGATCGAGGCGCTCACATATCGCAAGATCAGGCGTCTTTACCGCCAGTCGAAATGGAAGACGCAGATCAAGGCGCTTCTACAGCGATCAGACTGAAAATGTCGTGGCAAACTTAAAGTCGGCTTGCCAGATCTTGGCCACGCCACGTTTGTGATATGTTCTTTGTCCCAGGAACATGTCGATTCACTCGCGTCGTAAGTGTGATAAGATTATCCGGATCCGACGACTAGGTAAAAGTCCGATGAGGTAGCCCCCATCGGACTTATATTATTTTCTGCAGGCCGCATTTCAATTGGCCTGACGTGCAGCCTGCAATTCGCTTTTTAGCCTAGAGAAACTCATTGTAGAGCGTGCGTTCTGCTTCGAAAGCACTGATATAGAAACTGTCTCCAGCGTCGGGCGTCAGCTCAAGACGGTCGAAAGCCACGCCAGGATCGAATATCAGTTGCGAGCTGCCGAGTTGCAGATCAACATCAGAGACAACGGCACCATCACGGTACGCGGTGACGTTGACGCCTTCACCCCTGCTGACCGATCCCAACTGAGCACGGAATAAAAACGCATCGCCTGCCGCGCTGTCGTCGTCGAAGCGGATGCTAAGCGTTTCGCCCGAACTTAGCTGACTGCCTTGATTCAAGTTTTCGCCAGCGTGATAAACCCCGAGTTGCCCATCGTGAACTGTAACAGTGGCGTTGCCGTTTGCGCTGGATGCTTGAAGTGTCATCTTCAACTCCGGAATAGAAACGGATTGCAACTGGGTCTGTGCCTCGACGTTGATCGGTGCGAAGACAAACTCATCTAACGACTGTTCGACGATTGTTCGGGACCCGTTCGAGGACTCCAGCGAAAGGTTGACGGTGACGGAGGAACCATTGGCTGCCTCCGGCGCTTCTTGCTCAACGGGAGTTTCGGCTGATGGACGATCCGCAAAATAGTCGCTTTTTTTTGCGCCTTGAGTATTGTTGGAGATAGAGACATTAGCCCCCAACCGTGAATAGTCGGATGCCACGGCAACTGGCGTCCCATCGGAGTCTGAGAAGTTATTATCGCGAATGATAAAGTTTCCGACGGCTGCGTTGTTCTGACCGGATGGGATTCCAAGCAGATTGATGTCGGACCGGTTCGTGCCGTTGCCGGTATTGATGATTGTGTTGTCTTCGATGACCAACGTGTTGCTAGAACCTTTGTGATGGTCAGCATAGTAGGCAATGCCGCTTCCACGCGCGTTTTCGATGAGGTTGTTACTGATAACTCCCGAGCTGCGCACTGAGATCGCGTTTTCATCGATGGAATTCAAGATATGGTTCCCGTCGATCAGGAAATCTGTGCTCTGGATATACAGGCCGTGGATGCCGGGCCTCGAATCGTTAGTACCACCGCTCGTGCCGGTGGACTCGATGGTGTTGTTGAGGATCTGAAGCCCAGGATGGTCGACTCCTCTTTCCTTGTCTTGAGCTGCGATAATCCCATCGCGGCCAGTATTTCTGATTGTGCTGGCTTCGATCACCACATTGGAGGTGGATCCTGTCGAACTCAGTCGAATACCGTAACCACTCACATTGTCGATAGTGACATTTTCAATGCGCAAGTTGTCAACGTTGCGGATCATCATGCCGTCACCATTAACATTCTTGATCGTGATATTGCGGATCAGAGTGTTGTCCCACTCCGGACCAATGATATTCATGGTTGATGTAAGTGTAAGGTTTTCGATTACTCTGTCGTAAGTCGCCATGGGTGGCCTCCTGCCAGTTTATTTTTTCTGTGCCAAAGTTAAGTTAAGACGCGCGCCAACTGGGCTAAAAGAAAGGAAAACTCCTGTAGTTTACGCTTTTTTAACTGAAAATGGCCCGAACTGTTGTTTGGTGGTGAGGTCTTACACGATCGATCCTTTCAGAAAAGTTTATTTAACCGCTTGGTAAACTCAGACGCAGGAACTCGCTTATTGGGCAGCAGAATGTCGCTACCGCTTGGTGTCCGAGATCGGAACAATGGTATTTTGGCCCTGTCATTTTCCTCGGAAGTCTGTGAAGTCCGCAAATCTTCTGAACTCTAAAGGTTACTGATGAATAATGATGTCACAGATCGTGGGTTGGACGAACTACGCGCTGTGCGTCGTCGCGCAGGGTTGCTGTATTGGACGGTTGCGGTCTTTAGTTTATTTTCCAATCTATTGATGCTCACTGGACCGCTTTACATGTTACAAGTGTATGACCGGGTCCTGAGCTCCGGATCTGAAGAGACGTTGATCGCGCTTTCGCTACTTGTTGTCTTTCTTTATACGGCAATGGGGGTTTTCGACTATGTCCGGGGACGCATTATGGCGCGGATCGGGGCACGGTTTCAGGCCGATCTTGACCGCCGTGTCTTTGATGCGGTCGTGCGGAAGTCTTCGGTTGCACCCGATTCAAACACAAATGCAGGCCTTCAAGACCTTGATGCTGTTCAGCGGTTGATCACGTCGCCTGTTTTACTGGCTGCGTTTGATCTTCCTTGGACCCCTATATTCTTTGCTGCAATCTTTCTGTTTCACCCGATGCTTGGGTGGCTTGCCGTAGCTGGGGCGGTAATTTTGATATTCATCACTATTGCCAACCAGATTCTAACGCGGGTCAGTCAGGCAAAGGCTGGTCTAGCCGGGCAAATAGCCACGTCCATCTCGGATCAGATGCGAACCGAGGCCGAGATAGTTCAGGCAATGGGCATGCGCGAAGCCACTTTTGAACGTTGGCAACTTGCACGAAGTGATGCGCTGGATCATCAAATGCGCGCCGTAGACGTTGGGGGCACTTTTACATCGCTCAGCAAGACGCTGCGATTGTTTTTGCAATCAGCCATGCTTGGTTTGGGGGCTTGGTTGGTCTTGAGGGATCAAATGACGGCAGGTGCCATTATCGCAGGGTCGATCCTGTTGGGTCGCGCCCTTGCCCCAGTCGAGGTGGCGCTTAACCAATGGTCGCTGGTTCAGCGCGCACGCACCGGATGGGATAATCTTGCGGTGCTGCTGGGTTCCGTGCCGGTAGAGCCCAAGCGCACGACCCTGCCGAAACCCACGGCGCGTTTGGAAGCCAAAGGTCTGACTGTCATACCGCCGGGCGAGCAGCGGGCAGCACTTAGGTTGGTGGACTTCGTCGTGGAGCCGGGTCAGGCGGTTGGCGTGATTGGCGTGTCAGGTGCTGGCAAGTCAACGCTTGCGAAGGCGCTGACAGGAGTCTGGTCTCCAACTGCGGGTTATATTCGGCTGGATGGGGCATCCTTGGACAACTACGGGCCAGAAACGCTCGGGCGGCATATCGGATATCTGCCCCAGCGGGTTCAGCTATTTGATGGCACAATCGCGGAAAACATCGCGCGGCTTACTCGAAATCCGGACGATGCAAAGGTTGTTGCAGCAGCCAAGCTTGCAGCGGCCCACGAGATGATCCTGGAACTGCCAGACGGATATGACACTGTCATTAGGTCAGGGCAGGTACGTTTATCGGGGGGGCAGATACAGCGGATTGGGCTTGCGCGCGCTCTTTTTGATGACCCTGTCATCTTGGTGCTGGATGAACCTAACGCCAATCTCGACAACGTTGGATCGCAGGCTGTCAACCATGCAATCCGTGCGATGAAGGAGAGCAACAGGTCGGTTTTGATCATGGCGCACCGACCAGCCGCCATTCAAGAATGCGACGCTCTTATTGTATTGGAAAATGGTGTGTGTATCGCGTCTGGCCCCAAGGACGAGGTGCTTAAAGCCACGGTGTCCAACCATGAGAAAATCAAGTTAGCTCCAGTTCATGCAGGAGGCGTAAGATGAATAGTGCCAGCAAAGAGAGGTGGCCGGCGACCAGCCCTGTTATCATCGGCTTTACCTGTCTGCTCGTGTTGGTTGGTGGATTCGGCACGTGGGCCGTGACGACCAGAATCGCAGGTGCTATCGTCGCGTCAGGCAAGATCGAGGTAGATCGCAACAGGCAAATCGTGCAGCACGAGTCGGGCGGTGTGGTATCCGAAATTCTCGTGGAAGAAGGAGATACTGTCTCGGCGGGGGATCTGTTGATCCAACTCGATCCAGAGCAGCTTGTTTCGCAGCTTGCGATTGATGAAGGGCAATTGTTTGAATTGGTCGCGCGCCGCGGAAGGCTTGAGGCAGAGCGCGATACGCGGGATACGATCAAATTTGATCCCGAATTGATTGCAGCCGGGAAAAGAAGCCCCGATTTGCAAGAATTGATGAAGGGACAGCAAAACTTGTTCGACGTCCGCCGTTCTGCGGTCGCGCAACAAATCGAACAGCTAGGTCAACGCAAGTCTCAAATTGGGTTGCAGGTTCGCGGGGTTGAGGCACAAGAGGTATCGCTAAGCCGGCAACTGGGCTTCATTGAAGAAGAGCTCGGCAGTCAGACATCACTGCGCGACCGCGGACTGGCAAAAGCCTCGGCTGTATTGACACTGCAACGGGAGGAGGCGCGGTTGAGCGGCCAGATTGGCGAGCTTGCTGCGTCAAAGGCGGAAGCGCTGGAACGCATGACCGAGATCGACTTGGAAACTTTGAAACTTAGCACGGCAACGCGCGAAGAGGCGATCACGCAGCTGCGGGATTTGCGCTATCGCGAGCTTGAGCTGGCAGAAAAGCGTCGGGCGCTGATGTCTGAAATCGGCAGGCTCGACATTCGCGCGCCGGTATCCGGCATCATCTACCAACTACAGGTGCAGACGCCGCGTTCTATTGTGCGCGCTGCAGATCCGCTCATGTTTCTGGTGCCCCAGGATCGCCCCCTGGTCATTGTCGTGCGCGTTAAGCCAACTAACATAGATGAGATCGCCGTTGGTCAAAATGTTGAGCTACGAATGTCGGCGCTTGATAGTCAAACCACGCCGCAACTGATGGG
>SWCC01005863.1_pt1 | contig 15356 bp, 16 predicted proteins | sample 4692971 | NCBI WGS metagenome assembly SWCC01 (sample SAMN10267277, study PRJNA491770) | bioreactor metagenome | isolation source: DHS bioreactor inoculated with subseafloor sediment | place: Japan: off Shimokita Peninsula | collected 2006-08 | reverse complement strand
GGGGTCATCGCAACGCGACGTTCCCCCTCAAATACTTCCTTTGGCGTCCCGATCTTCAATCCAGAATCCCCCGTGTTGTCGTGTTACGTCCACCGTGGCGCAACATTATTACGCTGAGCAGTACCGCTCGGGTTCCAATAGTACAAGATGTGGCCCCGGATAGAAGGCCCATTCTGGCCTTTGCTAGCGCTAAACACCGGTTTTCTGATCCCGCGACGTTGCGTGACAATGCCGCATGGCTTGCGCCCGCCCCACCCTGTTGCCAGCATGGTTAGGATTCAAAGGGAGGACACCATGAACCTGAACGGAAAACACGCATTCATCACCGGTGGCGGCACAGGCATCGGTCTGGCAATTGCACAGGACCTTGCCGCGAAAGGCGCACATGTCACCATCACAGGCCGCCGCCAAGAGGTGCTGGACGAGGTCGCAGGCCCGAACATGACCGGGCTCGCAATGGATGTGCGCAACGAAGAAGACGTGGTCGCCAAGATCGCAGCCGCCGTTGCAGCCCACGGCCCGATCCAAATTTGCATTCCCAACGCAGGCATCGCCGAAGGCAAAGCCGTGCATAAGACCGATATGGAATTCTGGCGCAATATGATGTCGACCAATCTGGACGGCGCGTTTCTAACGATCCGCGAATCGTTGAAATCCATGCGCGAGACAGATTGGGGCCGCGTGATCGCCATATCCTCAATGGCAGGCCTGCGCGGTTTGCCCGGTGCTGCGGCCTATTCCGCCTCCAAACATGGGATGATCGGGCTGGTGCGTTCCTTGGCCGAGGATTACATGGGCCAACCCTATACGTTCAACGCCATTTGCCCTGGCTATGTGGACACACCTATTATCACCCGCAACACCGCGTCTATTTCTGAACGTGCAGGCATATCCGAGGAGAAAGCCCGCGCCATCATGGTAAATTCCAACCCCCACAAGCGGTTGATTGATGTCTCCGAAGTGTCAGCAGTAGCTGCCTGGCTGACCGGCCCCGGATCCCAAAGCATCAACGGTCAGTGCATTCAAGTCACCGGCGGCCATATGTAGGCCATATATCGGGCTGTTTCAGGAATCATTAACCACTATCCTGCTACGGTCGGGACATGGTTAATTTATCTATGATCCCCGCCTGTCTCCTGCGCGCCTTCTCTTGTTTAAAAGGGGGGCGCTCAGGATGACACTATCCTTCAAAAGCCGCCGCAAAGCAGCCGATGTGAACAGCCGCGGCCTGCCGTTTCCACCGCAACAGCGGCCCTATCTGAACCCGCCGGGGTTTGTCTGGCGCTCGCGACGCACATCCGCCGCCCCCACGCCCCGTCACACCTTTGATTTCAGTTTTGGCCAACGCACACGCCAAGCCTTAGGCTGACTGCAGCAAACCTTGCCGTCTGCCTTCGGCCCACGCCTGCGCCGCCGCGCCAAAGCGCTGGAACAAGGGGCGCGAAACGGGATCATTCGCGGCGTCCCATTCGGGATGCCACTGCACAGCAAGGGTAAAGCCGGCGGCACCCCTGACATAAATTGCCTCGGGCGTACCATCATCGGCAAAACCGTCAATAACGATCCGTGGCCCGGGTTCCTTGATCCCCTGCCCGTGCAAGGTATTGGTCCGCACCTTTGCAGCCCCCAGAATATCATGGAAGATCCCGCCTTGGGTGAATGTCACATCATGGCGCAGCTCGAATTTCTCTTCGATCGTGCCATCGGGGGGCATCCTGTGATTCATCCGCCCCGGCAGATCACGAATTTCGGGATACAGCGACCCACCCATCGCGACATTGACCTCTTGAAAGCCGCGGCAGACGCCAAAAAACGGCTGCCCGCGGTCCACACATCTGCGGATCAGGCCCAATGCAATCGCATCGCGCGCCCGATCAAATGTCCCGTGGGCTTCGGTCTCGGCCTCGCCATATTCCTCGGGGTGCACATTCGGACGTCCGCCCGTGAACAAAAATCCGTCACAGGCTTCCAACAGCTCGTCCACGGACACCAACGCAGGGTCGCTCGGGATGATCAACGGCATACATCCCGACACCTGTGCCACCGCCACCGTGTTCATCGTGCCTGCTGCATGGATTGGGTATTGATCGTTCAAAAGGCTGGTATTGCCAATGATACCGACGACAGGACGTGACATATACGGGCCTCAAACTTGCGAATAGCTCAAAGCTTAGCGCGTCCGTCTGGCGACCTCAACACCCCTTAAAACGCTATTTTTAAGCGTCCGCCTGCAACCCGGTGGCGGCAATACCGGCCAATCCGGCCTCGACATCGTTATCGGATGTGTCCCCCGTGATACCAACCGCGCCAATCACGACACCGCTATCATCGCGCAACAAAATCCCGCCCGGTACGGGCACGACTGCGCCGCCAAAAACGCCGTTCACCGATGACATGAAATAGGCCTGCGCCTCGGCCCGTGCCATCTGCGCGTGCCCGGCCATCCCCAACATCACCGCGCCGTAAGCCTTGCCATGGGCAATCGCAAACCGTCCCGGTGCGGCACCGTCCTCGCGCTCAAACGCCTGCACATGTCCGCCCGCATCCAAAACAACGACCGACAAAGGCTTGAAGCCCATCTCGCGGCCCTTTTTCAGCGTCTGTGCAATTATTACCCGCGCCTGCTCTAACGATACCATCAGTCTAAACCCTTTTCATTTTGCCAAATAAACTCCGGGGAGCGCGAGGGGCTGGCCCCTCGCTCCCGCACCATCAAGCTTGTGCGGCTTTCAACTCAAGCCGCCGCGCGTGCAACACAGGCTCGGTATAGCCCGACGGCTGCACACGGCCCTTCATCACCAGATCACAGGCCGCTTTGAACGCGATCCGGTCAAACCCAGGTGCCATCGGGCGGTACAGCGGATCGCCCGCATTCTGCCCGTCAACCACGGCTGCCATCTTTTTCAGTCCGGCCATCACCTGATCCTCGGAAATCACCCCGTGATGCAGCCAGTTCGCCAGCGCCTGCGCAGAAATCCGGCAGGTCGCGCGGTCTTCCATCAGACCTACATCATGGATGTCTGGCACTTTGGAACAGCCCACACCCTGATCGACCCACCGCACCACATAGCCAAGGATGCCTTGGGCGTTATTCTCGATCTCTTGCGCGATTTCCGCATCCGACAGATTGCGACCTGTCAGAACCGGAATGTTCAACAACGCGTCCAGCGTGCCACGAGGGCCGCCAGCCTTGATCTCTTCTTGGCGTGCCAGCACGTCAACCTGATGGTAATGCATCGCGTGCAATGTCGCGGCAGTCGGTGATGGCACCCAAGCACAGTTTGCACCGGCTTTGGGGTGGCCGATCTTGGCCTCCATCATGGCTGCCATCATGTCGGGCATGGCCCACATGCCTTTGCCGATCTGTGCCTTGCCCTGCAAGCCACAGGCCAGACCGATATCAACGTTGCGATCCTCATAGGCGGCGATCCACTCGGCGTTCTTCATCTCGCCTTTGGGCACCATCGGCCCCGCCTCCATCGAGGTGTGGATTTCATCGCCGGTCCGGTCAAGGAAACCGGTGTTAATAAACGCCACCCGCGATTTCGCGGCGCGGATACATTCGGCCAGATTGGCCGAGGTGCGGCGCTCTTCGTCCATGATACCCAGCTTGACGGTGTTGGCGGGCAAGCCCAGCACGGATTCCACATGGGTGAAAATCTCGTCGGCAAAGGCGACTTCGGCGGGGCCGTGCATCTTGGGTTTAACCACATAGACCGATCCCGCGACCGAATTGCGCATTCCGCCGGTCTTTTGCAGGTCATGCATCGCGATCAGCGTGGTGATCATCGCGTCCATCAGCCCCTCGCCCACTTCCAGACCGTCACGGTCCAGCACGGCGGGGTTGGTCATCAGGTGGCCGACATTGCGGATCAGCATCAGCGACCGGCCTTTGAGGGTCAGTGCAGATCCATCCGGCGCGGTATATTCGCGGTCGGGGTTCATCGCACGGGTGACCTGCTGGCCGCCCTTTTCAAATGTCTCGGACAGATCGCCCTTCATCAGGCCCAGCCAGTTGCCATAGGCAACGACTTTGTCCTCGGCATCCACGGCGGCAACGCTGTCTTCGCAATCCATGATCGTGGACAGGGCGGATTCCATCAGCATGTCCGACACATGCGCCGGATCGGTTTTGCCGATCGGGTGATCCGCGTCGATTTGCACTTCGATATGCAGCCCGTTGTGCTTTAGCAAAATCGCGGTTGGGGCATCTGCGGCACCACGGTAGCCCGCAAACTGCGCCGCATCTTCAAGGCTGCCTGCACCGGACAAGGCCAATGCACCGTCCGAAACCGCGATCCCGGACACATCAGCCCAAGATCCCGCTGCCAGTGGTGCTGCCTCGTCCAGAAACGCCTTGGCTTTCGCCACAACCCGCGCACCGCGCGCCGTGTCATAGCCTTTGCCCTGCGGCAGATCGCCCAGCGCATCCGTGCCATAAAACGCATCATACAAGCTGCCCCAGCGGGCATTGGCAGCGTTCAGGGCAAAGCGGGCGTTGGTGATTGGCACAACCAGCTGCGGGCCGGGCACCGACGCGATTTCGGGGTCAACACCAGCGGTATCAATTGAAAAAGCAGGGCCTTCGGGCACCAGATAGCCAATTTCGCGCAGAAACGCGGTATAGGCAGCCGCATCGTGGTCCTGACCGGCACGTTCCTTGTGCCATGCGTCGATCTTGGCCTGCATGTCTTCGCGCACCTGCAACAGGTCGCGGTTCTTGGGCCCCAGATCATGCACGAGATCAGAAAAACCCGCCCAGAATTTGTCAGGTTCAACACCGGTTCCGGGCAATGCTTGCGTCTCGATAAAGCGGACCAATTCGTCCGCGACCTGCAAGCCGTTCTTATCTGTGCGTTGGGTCATTGAATTCTCCTTGGGTTCCGTCTGGGACGCGCGTTGAGAAATTCTTAAGATGTAACACCCCCTTGGGCAAGCCATATTGGTAAAATTATATTACCAATCCACCCAACCTACCCGTTTGCCATGGTTCACGCGACGCCTAGCGGCCATAGAAAAAGGCAGGCTCTGCCCCCAGAACCTGCCCAAATCCACTTAAAAGACTGAAACCTTTAGTTGCCGTCTGTCGTAGTGGTCCCAACCGGATCAACCGGCGCGTCCACGGTCGCGGTGCCTGCGTCTTGTTCGATCACTGCACCGTCGGTCGCCACATCTTCGTCTTCGCGCCCGTTGCCCACAACAAAGAACAACAGCAACGCCACCATCAAAACGCCAAACACCATGGCACCTTTGATCCCCAGCAGGGCTGGCTTATGTTGCTTTTCTTGCTTCTCGATATTTGTATCAGGCGCTGACATAATCATTCTCCGGTTAATCGGTTGCTATTCCCGCCTTGCGGGTAGTCGGTTGCAGGATTAACCTGCCAACCGAACACTAAGTTCCGACACAAAGGAAAAAACATGCGCGATGCTGCCCCCCAGACGATACACCTCGCCGATTACACACCTTACGGCTTTATTATCGACAGTGTCGCGCTGCAATTCGATCTGGATCCGCATATCACCCGCGTGAAAAGCGCCATCGCCTTTCGCCCCAACCCCGATGCCACAGACCGCACGTTTTTGCTGCATGGCGAGAACCTGAAACTGATCAGCGCGAAAATCGACGGCAAGCCTGTCACCCCGAAATTTACGGAAGCTGGCCTGACCTGCGATGTGCCCGATGCACCGTTTTTATGGGAGGCCGAGGTCGAGATTGATCCAACCGGCAACACCGCGCTTGAAGGGCTGTATATGTCGAACGGTATGTATTGCACCCAATGCGAGGCCGAAGGGTTCCGCAAGATCACCTATTACCCCGACCGCCCCGACGTGATGGCCGTGTTCACCGTCACCATCAATGGGCCGCACCCGGTACTGCTGTCGAACGGCAACCCGATCAGCACAGACGCCCACAGCTCCCAATGGCATGACCCGTGGCCCAAGCCCGCCTATCTGTTCGCCCTTGTAGCGGGCGATCTGGTGGCACATCCGGGCAGCTTTACCACCAAATCCGGCCGCGATGTAGCGCTTAACCTCTATGTGCGCCCCGGTGACGAAGACAAATGCGCCTTTGGCATGCAGGCGCTAAAGGATTCAATGAAATGGGACGAAGACGTATACGGCCGCGAATACGACCTTGATCTGTTCAACATCGTTGCCGTGGATGACTTCAACATGGGCGCGATGGAAAACAAGGGGCTGAATGTTTTCAATTCCTCTGCCGTGCTGGCGTCGCCTGAAACCTCGACCGATACGAATTTCGAACGGATCGAGGCGATCATCGCGCATGAATATTTCCACAACTGGACGGGCAACCGGATCACCTGCCGCGACTGGTTCCAGCTGTGCCTCAAGGAAGGGTTGACCGTGTTCCGCGACAGCCAGTTCACGTCCGACATGCGGTCAGCCCCCGTTAAACGCATCGGCGATGTGATCGACCTGCGCGCCCGGCAATTCCCTGAGGACCAAGGCCCGCTGGCCCACCCCGTGCGCCCGGCAAGCTTTCAGGAAATCAACAACTTCTACACCGCCACGGTCTATGAAAAAGGCGCCGAAGTCATTGGCATGCTGAAATCGCTGGTCGGCGATCGGGCCTATTCAGACGCGCTTGATCTCTACTTTGACCGCCACGATGGCCAGGCCTGCACCATCGAGGATTGGTTGAAAGTGTTTGAAGACACCACCGGCCGCGACCTGACCCAGTTCAAACGCTGGTATTCCCAAGCCGGCACCCCCCGTCTGTCGGTGACCGAAGATTGGGACCACGGCAAACTGACGCTCACCTTTAAACAGCACACACCGCCCAGCGCCGCCACGCCAGCCCCGCAACCGCTGGTGTTGCCCATCGCTGTTGGCCTGATCGACCAGGACGGCGACGAGGTCGAACCGACCGTCGTGCTTGAAATGACCCAAGCCGAACAAAGCTTTGTCTTCGACAACTTGGGCACCCGCCCCATCGCCTCCGTATTGCGCGGTTTTTCTGCCCCCGTTGTCCTGACCCAAGACCTAAGCGATGCCGACCGTGCGCATCTGCTGGCCTATGACACCGATCCATTTAACCGCTGGGAACAGGGTCGCATTTTGGCCCGCAAGTCTCTTATCGCGATGATCCTTGAGGGTAAGAACCCCAATAAGGATTGGCTGAAAGGCATCCGTGCCGTGATCAGCGACGAACATCTTGATCCAGCTTACCGCGCTTTGATGCTGGGCCTGCCCTCGCAATCCGATCTGGCGCGCGCCTTGGCCGAAGACGGCCACACCCCTGATCCCGACATCATCTATGCCGCGGTCGAGGCGACCCGCGACGCCATGGCGAAATCCTATGCCACTTTGGTGCCGACGCTTTATATGCGCCACACCGTGACAGATGCCTATGAACCCAACGCCGCACAATCCGGCAAACGCGCGCTTGCCAATGCCGCACTGTCACTTTTGACCCGCACCGACGACGGTGCCATGGCGCAAAAGCAATATGATGCCGCCGATAACATGACACAACAGCTCAGCGCCTTGGCCAACCTCATTCGCGCGGGCAAAGGCAGCGCCGCATTGCAGATATTCGAGGCACAATGGAGAAACGACCGTCTGGTGATGGATAAATGGTTCGGCCTGCAAGTCATGGAAGCCGATCCAGAAGATGCGCATGAGGTGGTGGAAACCCTGACCAAACATGCCAGCTTCAACTGGAAAAATCCCAACCGGTTCCGGTCTGTACTGGGGGCCTTTGCGGCCCATCATGCCGGGTTCCACCATGCATCCGGCGCGGGATATCGCCTGCTTGCCGACTGGTTGATCAAACTCGATCCGGTGAACCCGCAAACCACGGCGCGGATGTGTTCTGCCTTCCAGACATGGAAACGCTATGACGCAGACCGCCAGGCCATGATCAAAACCGAGCTTGACCGCATTCTCGCGCAACCCGATCTCTCGCGCGACACGACTGAAATGCTCACCCGAATACGGGGCGCGTAACACATGCCCCCTGACCGCCAGAGAACCGGTGTATCTGGCATCAGCACAAGGTGACCGAGGTCTATATATACCAACGGCAGGGGCGCAGTGCCCCTGCGATCCTCGTGCTGGTACTGATCTGGGCCGCGCTGTTCTACGCTTCGGCGATGCTCCACCGCGGCCCCCTTGATCATCGGAATCATCGGGGCGTGCTCCCTACCCGCGCTCTATGATGTGGTCGCGAACCCTGCTGCGGGTCTCAGCCTCAGCCAGACAAACCTTGACTGGCATAGTGGCCGGCGCAACGCGCAGATCCGCCTGTCAGAAATCAATCATATCCGCCTTGATACGCGGCTCGATTTTTCGACCCGCGCGACGGTGATCCTCAATTCGGGCCGCAAAATCCGTATCCCGTTCGAGGCAACTCCACCGCACAAGACCTTTGAGCAGGCGTTGAACGCCCGCAACACTAAAACCGAACGCCATCACTTCAGCCTCAGGCAATGACCGCTCGCTTCTCTGGCTCTTAAATATCCTCGCCGAAGGCATCCCACCGCTGCGCCCATCCCGAACGCCTGACAGTCCGCTCTATGACCGCGTCTAGGGTCGCGTCTTGGGTCGCGTCGCATCCAGCGGCCTGCAATAGGTCTGCCGCCGCAACCAATGGGCGATATCCGCCCGTTTAGCGGCACTGCGCATCGGCCCCCAATCAGCCGCAACCCCGCGCCCGCCGGGGCCATAGATCACACCGTCGCGTGGCACAGTCACCGCCATGATGCGAATGGCGCAGCTCAGGTTCGCGGCTCCGCTTTTCAACGCCTCGCCGGTGCCCGCGTTGCAGTCATAGCCCCGCGCGGTTGCGGGCAAAATCTGCAACAACCCATACCACCTCCCGCCGCCACCGACGGCATACGACTGATAGGTGCTTTCATGCTTTGACAGGGCTGACAGAAAGCCGACCCAGAACGCCCGCCGCCGTCGGTCATCTGCCAAAGGATAGGCAGGGCACCACTCTGTGACGTCGGCTGGCACCATATCCACCAAGGGCTTGCCATGCGCTTTCAACGCTGACAGCGCCGCCCGCGTCCACAGGGCATGCCCCGGCTGATGCTGATAGCGCGTGCGCGGCAAATGTGCGGATCGGGTGGGCGGTGACAACGTATCCCGGTTCAGCCGTGCGCGCGGTGTCAGATCGGTGATGCCAATATCAGCGGCGCGCGCCACTGGTCTGACCGTATCGATCCCGGCAGCAACCGCGCTGGCTGCACAGCACATCAAAACCAAACCATAGACCACGTAGCGCATCAAACATCCCCCCAAATCAAAACACCTATACCGTCGCAAGGCGGGTCAGCTTTCATCGAAAATCCATCCCCTCTGCATCGTCACCCGTATTTTGCCCCTTCACAACACATGCCCGAATTAGGCCCAAAACACACGCAATAGGTGTAAAAACACCTCAGATGAACCTTGGCAAAGCCATGTTTGCGCCCGAATCTGGGACGAAATTGATCCGATACAAAGCGACCTACGAAAATCAGCGAACGAAAATTGGACAATAGATGCTGCAGATTAAGAATTTCTTCAAACGCAAAAACAAGTCGCTGTCGTCGCAAGATACTGCAAGCACTGCCACTAAACCTCGGCTTCCCGAGCTTTCTGAAACGGTAAAACACGCACAAAGGCGGCACCGCAGCACCCGCCCGACCCCCGGCAAGAACGGCCACAGTGCGCCTAGTCAGGACATGCTGAAAATCGATTGCCCCAATCACACCGCCGAAGAAAGTGCGCGCGACGGGTTCCAACAAACCGGCCAACGTCTGGTGCGTCAGGAAAATTGGGCGGCCCTAAGCGAAACCATCCGCACATATGACTGTGCCGGCACCCTGACCGAAGGCTCAATGCCCGTCGCCGATCTGATCGCCTTTGGCGCGCGCGCCGATGTGGTTTTGGCTGCCGAACATGCGATCCGCGAAAGCGACAGCCACGTCGCCAAGGAAGTTCTGACAGGCATCGAAGATTTTGAACATGTTCTGGAAGAGTACCCCAACGATTATGTCGTCGCCTGCATCGTCGCGCAGGCGCATATTGATATTGGCTGGGCCTGGCGCGGCAACGGATGGGATCAGGACATCCCGCGGCGCAACCGCGACGCATTCGAGGCCCATCTTGCCCGCGCCGACGATATCATTGAACCGTTTTTGGCCAAGCATGCCGACAGCCCCCTGCTGGCCGCAACCCATTGCGCCCAAGTCAGCGGCCCCGCCAGCACCAAGGACCGTGTGGCCGACAGGTACGAGCATCTGATCAACCTTAACCCGCTGAACCCCGGCCCGATGCGTGCCATGGGCAATCACCTGTTGCCACGCTGGTTCGGCAGCTACGCCCAGTTGGAACTCGAGGCCCGGCGCACAGCCGCGCGCACCGAGCATATCTGGGGCGCTGGCGGCTATACTTGGGTGCAATTCGACGCGATTTCATGCGATGATGAGGCCTGTGCGAACTTGGACCTGCCGTTCTTTATTGATGGGCTGCGCGACATCCTGGGTCGCAACCCAAACGCCTACACTGCAAATCTTTTGGCGGCTTACTGTGCCAATACCATCGGTCAGGGCTTTACCGGAAACGACAAGGCAGACCATGTCCGGGCGCAAATCGCGGGCTGCACCGAATGGATCGTGCGCGAACATCTGACAGAACTGCACCCGATGGTCTGGGCACATGCGGCACACGGGTTTGACAACAATCTGCGCATCAGCTCGCCACGTAAATTTGCAGCGGCGGGCCGTGATGACGCCATGCGTATCATGGCAAGTCTGTTCAAATCGGAAATCGCAGCAGGCAATCGTATCGTGTTCACGGAAAACGGCCCGCAGTCGCACGCCTTTTAGCCTATCGGGTTCCGGTGCCCCGAATGAATGCAGCAATCGCCCGCGGCCCGTCTGATATCGCGTGATTGCCCCCCCACAGCCAAGCCACCTCTTGCAGCACCCCGCCCCCTGTCTTATGACCAAGCGATGTTACCAAAGATGCCAAAGGTGCCCTGATGCTTGACCTGACCTACGACACCCCCAAAGTCCGCACAATTGCCGGTGCCAAACATGACTGGGAACTGGTGATTGGGATGGAAGTCCACGCACAGGTGCTGTCCAACGCCAAACTGTTCTCAGCGGCCTCTACCAAATTCGGGGCAGAACCGAACAGCAACGTATCTTTCGTGGATGCGGCAATGCCCGGCATGCTGCCGACACTGAACGAATTTTGTGTTGAACAAGCGGTGCGCACGGGGCTGGGACTCAAGGCGCAGATCAACCTGGAAAGCGCGTTCGACCGCAAAAACTATTTCTACCCCGACTTGCCCCAAGGCTATCAGATTTCCCAACTTTACCACCCCATCGTGGGCGAAGGCGAAGTGTTGGTTGAAATGGGCGACAACACCGCACGTCTAGTGCGGGTTGAACGCATCCACCTTGAACAAGACGCCGGTAAATCCATCCACGACATGGACCCGAACATGTCATTCGTCGACCTGAACCGCACAGGCGTCGCCCTGATGGAAATCGTCAGCAAACCCGACATCCGTGGCCCCGAAGAAGCCGCCGCCTATCTGACCAAACTGCGCCAGATCCTGCGCTATCTGGGCACGTGCAACGGCGACATGCAGTCCGGCGCGATGCGCGCCGATGTGAACGTGTCGATCTGCCTGCCCGGCCAATACGAGAAATACCAAGCCACGCAGGATTTCAGCCATCTCGGCACCCGCTGCGAGATCAAGAACATGAACTCCATGCGCTTTATCCAGCAAGCAATTGACGTCGAAGCCAAACGCCAGATCGCCATCGTCGAAGGCGGCGGTGAAGTGGTGCAAGAGACGCGGCTGTTTGACCCGGATAAAATGGAAACCCGTTCCATGCGGTCCAAGGAAGAAGCACATGACTACCGCTATTTCCCCGACCCCGATCTGCTGCCTTTGGTGATTGAACAAGCGTGGGTCGATGACATCAACGCGACCTTGCCAGAACTGCCAGACGCCAAAAAAGCACGCTTTATCAATGATTTCGGGCTAAGCGATTATGATGCTTCGGTGCTGACAGCCGACCTTGATAGCGCGCGCTATTTTGAGGAAACAGCCCAAGGCCGCGATGGCAAAATGGCCGCGAACTGGGTGATCAACGAATTGTTCGGCCGCCTCAAGAAAGACGAAAAGACGATCAACGAAAGCCCCGTCACACCTGCCCAACTGGGCGGCGTGGTTGACCTGATCGCGTCGGATGCCATTTCCGGCAAGATCGCCAAGGACCTGTTCGAGATCGTCTATACCGAAGGCGGCGACCCTGCCGTGATCGTTGAAGAACGCGGCATGAAGCAGGTCACCGACACAAGTGCCATTGAGGCCGCCGTAGACGAGATCATCGCCGCCAACCCCGATCAGGTCGCCAAGGCCCGCGAGAACCCCAAGCTGGCTGGCTGGTTTGTTGGCCAAACCATGAAGGCCACAGGCGGCAAAGCCAATCCGAAGGCCGTCAACGAAATCGTGGCGAAAAAGCTGAACGGCTAAGGGGGAACGGAATTTTTCAAAAATTCCGGCCCGTTTTCTTGGAAAGAAAACGGCGCGCCCCGCACCCCGCAGTCACATCTTTCGAAAGGCTTTATAATGGATACCCCTTTTCGCTCATCCCCCCGGATCGTGAAACCTGAATGGATCGATTTTAACGGCCATCTGAACATGGCCTATTATTCGGTGCTGATGGATAACGCCGTCGACGATGCCTATGAGCAGATCGGCTTTGGGCCCGAGTATCAAAAGCAGGGCTGCACCACCTATGTGGCCGAATTCCACATCTGCTATATTCGCGAACTGCATGAGGGCGCGCAGACCTACTGCACCTTCCAACTGTTGGATTTCGACGAAAAACGTTTTCACACGTTCACCGAGCTTTGGCATGTTGATGGCTGGCTTGCCGCCACGGGCGAAGCATTGACCTTGCATGTTGATCAGTCCGGCCCCCGCGTCGCCCCCATGCCACAGTCGATCCTGTCCAAGCTTGACGCGATGAAGCAAGCGCATAGCAGCCTGCCTTTTCCCGAACGTGCCGGCCGTAAAATCGGGCTGAAAAAGTAGGCGATAAGAAGCAACACCCGATAAGTTGCAAAATCAAAACCTCCGACACGTTGTGCGGAAGTTGGTGATAAGCTAAGACGTTTCAAACAACGCCAAAGGACGCCCATGCCCCGCTACGAATACAAAGTCGTTCCCGCACCGAAAAAGGGCCTGAAGGGCAAAGACATCAAGGGGGCCGAAGCGCGCTTTTCCCATGCGTTGGAAGAGCTTATGAACAGTCTTGCAAGCGAGGGCTGGGAATATCAACGTGCGGAAACCTTGCCATCGACCGAACGTTCTGGCCTGACCGGAACCACAAAAGAATGGCGCAACGTGCTGATTTTCCGCCGTCCGCATGCAAGCGATACGGATGCGTTTAGCCCTGAACTCCTGCCCGCTCCGCAAGATACGATGCCGGATCAGGATGGCTCGGATGCGAAAGCTGCCAGTATCGCCCCCGCGCCACGGGGCGACACGGCTGGCGATACAGATGTAAAATCTGACGACGCGCAGAAAGGCACTACGCCATCGTCCAACACGACCGCATCTAAAGCGACCGCATCCAACACGACCCCGCCCAAAGGCGACTAAACGTCGAGATCCAGCGCCAGCGCGTGGATACGGCCGATTAATTCAGGCCCCAACGCCTCGTGCACGGCGCGGTGACGTGCAATCCGGTTCAAGCCCTTGAATTTCTCGGACCTGATTTTTACGTTAAAGTGACTTTCGCCCCCCTCTTGAAAGCCCGCATGTCCGCGATGGCTTTCGCTATCATCCACCACATTCAATTCCGTTGGCGCAAAGGCGGCTTCTAAACGGTCGGCAATTTCTTGTGTTACTGACATTTTTTCGCAAAGCCCCCTTCAATCTGGCGCTGCAATCTTTAGAGTGATCGTCCTGAGTCGGAAAGGTCCATATCATGCCCAAGCCTGATCCCTTTGGATTCGACATGTCCGTGTCGTCCTCCAAAAAGAAAAACCCCCGTGGCCGCAGGGGTATGTCCGGTGCATCCGAGACATCGCAGCGGCTGTGTTCCCACGAGGGATGCCAAGAGCCCGGTAAATACCGCGCGCCCAAGGCCCCGGATGTGCTGGACGACTATTTCTGGTTCTGCCAGCAGCACGTGCGCGAATATAACCTCAAGTGGAACTTCTTTGACGGCACCACCGAGGCCGAATTGAACGCGCAGCAATCCAAGGATAAAGTTTGGGAACGCACCACCAAGCCGCTTGGTGATCCCGAGGCACGCGCCTGGGCCCGTCTGGGCATCGAAGACCCCCATCAGGTGCTGGGCAAGAACGCGACCCAAAACCCGGGCAAAGGCCCCGCTGCCGGCCGTCGTTTGCCCCCCACAGAACGCCGCGCGATCGAGATTCTCGAGGCCAAGGACAACTGGACCAAGCCCGAGGTGCGCAAAGCCTATAAGGCGCTGATCAAGGTCTTGCACCCTGACATGAACGGTGGCGACCGCAGTCAGGAAGAGCAGTTGCAAGAGGTCGTCTGGGCTTGGGATCAAATCAAAGTCAGCCGCCACTTTAAGGACAAATAAACCTATCACCGCGCGCAACGGCCTGGCATGGGCCACAGCGCGCGGTCCGCATTGGGCGTGCCCTAATTGCCCCTATCTGCACAGACGCGACACGCCGTCATTGCCGCAGATGCGAATTGGGCCTTTCCCTCAGGCTTAAGAAAGATATGTTGCCTAACGAAACCGCCCTGACCTGCAGGCGCGCATGATTATGAAGGACGCACAGAATGGCCGAGACCTCATTGGATCTTAACGCAAAACCCACCAAAGAGATCTCCGTTCGCGAAGTCTTTGGCATCGACACAGACATGATCGTTCATGGCTTTGAGGAACGCACAAGCCGCGTACCGGATCAAGACAGCACCTATAAGTTTGATCCAGACACCACGATGGCCATTCTTGCCGGCTTTAACCACAACCGCCGCGTTATGGTTCAGGGCTATCACGGGACAGGTAAATCCACCCACATCGAACAGGTGGCAAGCCTGCTGAACTGGCCCTGTGTGCGCGTTAACCTTGATAGCCACATCAGCCGGATCGACCTGATCGGTAAAGACGCGATCAAACTTGTCGACGGCAAACAGGTCACCACCTTCCAAGAAGGCATCCTGCCTTGGGCCCTGCGCAACCCGACTGCGATCGTGTTCGACGAATACGATGCGGGCCGCGCCGACGTAATGTTCGTGATCCAGCGCGTTCTCGAAGTAGACGGCAAGCTGACCTTGCTGGACCAGAACAAGGTCATCGAACCGCACCCCTATTTCCGCATTTTCGC
>SWCC01006802.1_pt1 | contig 15429 bp, 8 predicted proteins | sample 4692971 | NCBI WGS metagenome assembly SWCC01 (sample SAMN10267277, study PRJNA491770) | bioreactor metagenome | isolation source: DHS bioreactor inoculated with subseafloor sediment | place: Japan: off Shimokita Peninsula | collected 2006-08 | reverse complement strand
TCCACCGCGTACGATGCCGTGGCTGTCGAACATGTCACCACCCAGAGTCACGCAGCGAAGATCCGGGTACTCGCGGATGCAGGTATGGGCGACTTCCGCGTCGCGCACTATAAGTACATGCCGCAGAAGCATATTGAAGAGATGAGCGTATTGCGGCTCATAGCGGACCAGGTCTACCGCCCAGCCGAGAATACCATCGCCTGCAATAGGGAAGGTAGAGATAGTGTTTTCAGGAATCCGCGATAGTACAGCGAACGTCGCTTTTCCTTTCCGATGTTCTTTCAGATTCTGCAATCCGCTGATCGCTTCGGTCACATCGTTGACCAGAATATAATGTGCGGCTTCTCCGAGCACCGCTTCAACGGCAACACGCAGATCTTCCCGCGTATTCACAGCATCGGCAATGGTACTATAGCGTGAGGTTGACCAGTCGCGGTTCCGCAGCAGATGCTGAACGCTCTCATTATATCCTTCAAGCCGATCAACGAGACCGTTGATGAAATCGATGCGCGTCATCTTTTCACCAATCTGGCTTTGAATCTCGAAGGCGCGATTCTGCAGCTGATCAATCTCCGAACGCAACGCCTGCTTATGCTCTTCCATCTGTTGAAACTCGCGTTCCGCTGCCATGACCGTATCCGACAGTACTGCCTGTCCGGCGTCCTGCTCGGCGAGTTGCGCACGGATGGTTCCGAGATTGCTTTCTGCGTCTGCATCCTCATTCGCCAGACGGGAAATTCGATTGTCAATCGCTTCACGCCGTGCATCGAGTCGCTCAATTTCGTTATTCAACTGAGAGATATTCTGCATCAGCTGCATACGGCGCTGCTGCCGGCTCTCGGCCTGCAGTTTTTTCTGTGATACCTGCTCCTCGATCCCGCGATGTGCTTCTCGCAGCAATCCGCTTTCATTCTCGGCAGTTTCGAGTTCCGAAGCACGGGTATCAAGGGAGTGTGTCAGCTCCTTTTTACGTGCTTCGATTTCAGCAATACGGATATCATAATTCTGTTTGTCTCCTTTAAGACGGGCGGCCCGCTGCAGCAGCGACCTCTCTCGTTCCTCATTGACCAGCAGCTGCTGTCGTGTATCGTTGATACGGGAGACGAGTCCGGAAAATTCGTTGCGGCGGGCGTCGAGGCGATGCTCGATTTCGTTCTCTTCGTTGCGATGCGCCTCGAGAAAAGTTTCTTCTTCGTCCATCCGCTGCCCCATGCTTTCGCGCTCTTCAATGGTCGTGACCAGACGCGCTTCGAGAGGTTCCAATCTATGGAACAGGTTCGTGTAATCCCGCTGCAATACATCCACTTCAAGCACGCGCAGCCGATCCAAATACTCATTGTATCGCTCTGCTTTTTTGGCCTGGCGATTCAGCGAGTTCACCACCTTGCTCACTTCACTGATAATATCATCCACACGTAAAAGATCGGCATCGACATCGCCAAGCTTTCTGTGGGCTTCTTTTCGCCGAGCCTTGTACTTCGTCACGCCGGCAGCTTCCTCGAACAGACGACGTCGCTCCTCGACTTTATCGCTGAGAATTGTCTCAATCATTTTCAGCTCAATAACCGAATACGCGTTCGAGCCCATCCCGGTATCCATGAAGAGATTCAGGATATCCTTCAAACGGCAGTTTGTTCGATTAAGCTGGTACTCGCTTTCTCCCGAACGATAAACACGCCTTGTGATCGTGACCTCGTTGTATTCGAGCGGAAGAATACCCTTGTTGTTTTCGATCGTGAGCGACACCTCTGCCATCCCGATCGGTTTACGCATTTTGGTGCCGTTGAAAATCACGTCTTCCATCTTGTCACTGCGGAGAGTGGAATAACGCTGTTCGCCAAGCGCCCATCTGAGGGCATCAACAATGTTTGTTTTTCCGCAGCCGTTGGGACCAACGATTGCAGTTACGCCATCGTTGAGTACGACATTGGTTTTATTTGCGAAGGATTTGAACCCGAAGATTTCGAGCTTACTGAGATACATAGACTCTTACTCTAGATAAACGATATCATGCGACCGACTGGGCGGTAGTCCACCAGATGTCGGCGATATATCGCAGATATGCAAAAATATTGTATTCCCCATTCAAGGAGAGTAGCCACCAGGCAAGTCCGGCACCGATCAGAACGTAGCCTCCTACATAGAAGAACACCGGCCGCACATCAAAAACGATGGCGGTACCTTTCAACATCCTGCTGACGACCCAGAGATGGAAAATGATAAAAACAATGATCGCGAAGACTTCAATCACAGGGACATCCAGCAAACGATAGAGAACCATACCGAAAGGGGCAAGCATTATCATCGGCAGCACGGACCACATGGATACGCTGTATGCATCGAATAGAAAGACCTTTCGCCTGCTGACGAATGCCAGCAGCCGCAAGAACAATGTGAGCAGAAGCAGCACCATGAAAAGAATAAGCGTAGTCACCAGAATATTTCCCAGAGGATTCCACGCAGCGTAATTAATCCACTGCTTCAGCCAGATGCTGTGGATGAATTGCGAAATCCCGTGATCCACCAGAATATTCGTTCGCCAGAAAAAGAGGATATTCGCTGACAATAGGGCAACAGCGAGAGATCCTATGAATCCGACCATGGATGTCTGAAAAATCGAAAGCATACGTTGATCGCGCACATCGGCAAAGAAATTATACGGCCGCATAAACGATCGGCTCACGTTTTCACGGAAGCGGCGGAAGAGATTATAAACAACGGCAAATATCAGAATTATAAGAATACCGAGAATCACAAAACTGACGGGATGAACTTCCTCGAAGTTTCCGGTAACCAGTACAGGAGATTTTTCATTGTTGAAACTTGCCTTTAAAACGTCGTATGCGATGCGTTTCTGCCTGTAGCGATCAACTACACCTGTGGTTGCCGTAAACTCGTAGATCCGATCGACAGCCATGAGTGGTCTCGAAACCGCCCAATCGGCGAACGAATTTACTACAATTCCCGCATATCCCTGATCGAGGGTCTCTTTGAACATTTGAAGAAAAAACTGTCCCTGTGCATCAATCGAACGGGAATCACTGTACCCATTGTAATTACCGACCTGGACCGGGTAGGTCAGCGAACTGATGAATACCGGATAGCTGCCTTCTCCCGCTGCGTTTGTCTGGAGGATCGCAGAAACGTTTTCCATGGATTCTGGAGATACGTCCATACCGACCAGATCGATGCCTTCAGGAATTTCGTCGGGGAGCATCGATTGAAATGAGAGATATAGCAGGGGAGCTTCCTTTGTCCGCACAACGCCACTGACATTCTGCACGTACTTTTGCAGAGCTGCGCTGTTTTTCTGAAGACCTTGGGCAAGACCGAGAGCTACAAACGAAGGGTGATTCACATCTCGCGCGGAAATCTCACGATAGGCGTTTCGCGCGCTCACCTGGATGCCATCTTTACCAAGAAGGACATCCGGTACATTCATCACCGGGAGATCCATAAATACCATAATACCGTAGCGATCACAGACGGAAAGAAAATACGGATGTACCGATCCATAAATCAGGCGAACAGAATTCACGCCGAGATTCTTCATCAGCAGGACATCGCGCTCCATTTCATCAAAAGACAGACTTCGTCCGTGGCGAGGAGAATCCTCGACATAGGTCAGTGCCTTGATGAACAGAGGAGTGCCATTTAGCACCAGACCTTTCTCGCCGATTTTAACACTTCGAAAACCAATATTCTGCACGCTCTCATCGAGTATGATTCCGCCCTGCATTGTACGCTGACGAAGAATATAGATGTTCGGCGAATCAGGAGCCCAAAGACGAACCGACGGAATGGTCACACTCAGTTCCACTTCCTTGAGACGATCCGACTCAACGGTGACGCGACGCATTTCACTGGTGGTAATGACGGTTCCCGTCGAAGGATCGAGCACCTCGAAATAATGCGTGACATAACTTTTCCCAAACCCAGCCGATATCGAACTGCTGTCGCCGGGAAGGGAAGATATTTCTCCGGAATTCAATAATGTACGATACCGAAGCGTCGCCGGCCGGCCTTCACCGGATACTTCCGTCGTGACATATGTCTCCTGCACCCACACCCCGCGATGCGCAATGATCCCAATATCATGAACGATTCCACCGTAATTCATTCGGTCCCATAACTGCTCATAGAGCGGAACGGTTTCGTGCGTACTGAGATTATTGTGAACAAGAATTTCTATTGTGTTGTTGCCTGCACGAAGAATGCCGGGCGTCAACTTGAAGGAAAACGAAGACAGGCCTGCATGTTTTCCGATAAACTGACCGTTAATACTTATTTCGCAGTAATAGGAAATACTCAACGCACTGAACTGGAACACCGATGTGGAGAGCAGAGAGCGGGGAACCGTAAAATCACGGCGAAATAAAATCTGGTGATTCCCCTCGTACGACGAAGGAACGCTTACCTGTCGCCACTGTTCTTCATCATCCGCCTGGTAATTCCATGTTCCATTCAGATCGATGATGCTTTTCCCTTCGGAAGCAAACAGCAAGCCCATACAGTGATCGTGGGCAAGCACACGTTTCTGCTCAAGGAATACAGGCTGCGCCGTCAGAGTCGGCGCAAGAAGGATCCATATCGACAGCAGGAAAACTGCGACTGTGGGGATACGGAGAAAAGCATGTAGTCTACGCGGCATGAGAAACACCGTTCAATTTTGCATGAACAGAAATTTACGAAACCCCGTGCAACGAACAAAGAGAAACACGCCAGCATTGTTGAATGAAATTACAATCTGCCCATTTCACTTCTATGCCGAAGAAAATGCACCGTTCTCAGACAAAACTCGGGGGAACGTTTATAAGTACTTAAAAAACAACTAGATAGGGTGTTTGTATTTGGTTTCATGATCAGATAATCACCAGTACTGATGAAACTCTGCATCTATTGATATACGTTTGATCTCGCAGGTACTACATCAGTCCTCATCTCGCTTCGTACACGGCGACACCAAAATATTATCACTGCAGCAACGATCGTTTCCTTCCTTTAAGTATCGGGCCAAGCAGGGGGGAGGCCGCTTCCCGTTTCACGTGAAACAATTTCATCTTCCAGGAACAAGATTCCATCTGATAGATGCACCCAAAACAACAAACCCTCCAGTGTTTGCTGGAGGGTTTGTTTCACGTGAAACTTTACACGGCTTTTAGAACTTCTTAGGCTTTTTGCTCGGTTTCTTCTGTTCCTTCGCTTTTTCCTGCATGGAGGACATCGCACGCTCGGTCCAGCTGGATTTTTTCTTTCCGTCTTTCGATACTACCCTTACCAGCGGTTCGTCCTCATGCCGCTTGTTGATCAGGTATTGCTGACCGATGGACAAGAGGTTGAACATGAAGTAGTACAGGTTCAATCCAGAGGGGAAGGAGTTGAACATGATCCAGAACATCACAGGCATCATGTACACCATGGCCTTCTGCTTGGGGTCTTTCACGGTCATCTTCTGTTGTACGAACATGGTAATTGCCATCATCAGGGCGAGGCCGCTGATGAAAGTCATACCCAGAAGTGGGATCTTGAAGGGAAGAGTGAAAAGAATATCCGGAGCAGAAAGATCAGTAATCCAACTGACAAAGGGGACGTGACGAAGCTCGATCGTGGATCGGAAGATGGAGAAAAGCGCGAACAGAATCGGCATCTGCAGGACCATTGGCAGACATCCACCAGCCGGGTTCACCCCGTAGTCCTTGTAAAGCTTCATCGTCTCCACGTTCAGCTTCTGCTGATCATCCTTGTATTTATCCTTGAGCTCTGTAATAATCGGTTGAAGCTTCTGCATTCTCTGCATCGACTTCATGCTGCTCTTGGTCAGGGGATAGAGCAGCAGCTTTATCAGAATTGAAAAAATAATGATCACAACGCCATAGTTCGGAATGAAGCTGTGCAGGAAGTGGAACAGAGGCATGACCAGGTACTCTGAGAACGGTCGCACGACGAATTTCCAGCCCAGACTAAGAATCTGTTCCATACCCTCATATTGCTCAGCAAGAACGTCGTAGTCCATCGGTCCTATAAAGACAGTGAATTTCGACGACTCAATCGGCTCTCCGCGATATTTTACCTTGATACCTGCTTCATAAATTTCTCGCTGTCCTTCATTGGGCAGATTCTTCATTTTGCCTTCGATGTAGGCACCATTCCCCATAAATCCGTCACGGACCATCAAAGCACTAAGGAAATACTTATTCTTTACGGAGATCCATTCTGTTTCTCCATCGAACGTGGCTTTCTCTACCTCTGTGTCATCAGCGTTGACGGCTTCGCGTACGCCATTGACCAGCAGATCTGTCTCTGAAAAGCTTGCCTCCTCGACACTATTCCGTTCTGTATGCGCAGGAGAGTGAATAGTAACCTGGTATTCATAATTCGCTATAACCTCGGACATGTTTACGATTTCGATATCCATGTCCATCGCGTAGCCGCCGCTGCGCACAACGTAATGTTTGATAATCGCAATACTGTCTCCCCGAACCGGGAGAATGGCATCAAATGCATAGGTCATCGAATCAGTGAGAACGATGCGACCGTTTTCCGGATAATTGTTAATTCGGAAATACAGATCTTTTGTATCTATAAAGCGTCCATCCGAACTTGCGAATACGAGATTGTAATCGCTCGTTCTCTTCCAATCTATCAGTTGCAGAGGCTTATCGTTCCAGGTTGTAAAGCCCTTCAAATGCCAACGTTTGATACTCCCGCCCTTCGTGGAGAAAGTCGCTACGTACTTTTCCGTTTCGATGGTGAACGTTTGCTCCTTGCCCTTGGCAAGATGATCAAACCACATACCGTATCGACTGAAGTCAGCGGACTGAACGCTGCTATCCGCTACCTGCGTCTGCGGAGCAGACATCTCAACGGCTTCGGCAGCAGCTTTCTCTGCTTTTAGCTTCTCAAGTTCCTCCAGCTGCTGTTGCTGTTCCTGATTCCGCTGCTGCTGAAGTTCTTCCTGACTTGGAGCCGTGTACAGCATCCAGCCAACAAAAAGCACGGCAATCAGAACAAAACCTATGATTGCATTTCTGTCCATAACTCTATCATCTTGTTATTATGAGATTTACGGTACCGGATCGTACCCCCCGTCATTCCATGGGTGACATCGGGATATACGTTTCGTTCCCATCCAACTGCCGCGAAACGGGCCGTACTTTAGAATGGCTTCGAGGGTATAAGCCGAACATGTAGGGTAAAAACGGCAGGAGGGAGGGATCATGGGAGAGATTGCGACTTGATAGCCGCGAATGATAGCAACAAGAATTGCGGAGAGTACACGCTTCATGATTGCCTCAGGCGCTTCAGCGCGGAATCCAGTAGAGCCGCGACGGAAGCATCGATGAAGTCGAAAGTAACGGTCTCTGAAATGCGTTTTGGATCAATGAGTACAACGCAGGACAGATGAATATGTTTATCTCGACAGTATTCCTCCAGCTCATGCTTGCGCATTCTGAAGGACTCTCTCAGCAGACGTCGAAGCAAATTACGCTCGACAGCATTCTTTGGTTTTTTAACAGCAAATCCCACCATACACTGGTAAGGTGGGATTTCCCGTTGAATATCGTAATACAACCGGATGCCTCTTTGCTGCACATATACTCGACGCGAGAATACATGCCCAAAAGCCCGGTACCCACGAAGGATTTCTTTTTTCGATAAACCGTTGCGACGCGGTTTATCGGTGCTTAGGCTCGTCACTGACGGTCAGTTTCCAGCGCCCTTTTGCACGGCGGCGTGCGATCACCTTCCGACCATTCTTTGTGGCCATGCGAGCACGGAATCCATGCTTGTTACTTCTCTTACGACGACTGGGTTGAAATGTACGCTTCATATGATTTTCAAATAAATGGTTATAGTCCTTACAGAACTACAAAGTTATGAACAAATGGCATTAAAAATCAAGTGATAAATCATGTTTTTCTTCGGAGCAGGTAGATAAACACTGGCGCCCCTAAAGCGGCAGTGACTGCCCCAACAGGCAGCTCAGAAGGCGATACTATCGTTCGAGCAATTAAATCTGAAATTATCAGGAAAGCGGCTCCGAGAAAAAATGAAACAGGGAGTAGCATCCGATGGTCCGGACCATACATTTTACGGACGGCATGAGGCACAAGAAGGCCAATGAAACCTATCGCTCCGGAGAAGCTGACAACCAATGCGGTCATTAGTGAAGCAAGAACATATAACCATGCCTGCTGTTTCTTGACGGCAAGACCGAGATGGTTCGCAGCTTCGGTGCCAAGCGCCATCACGTTCATTCTACCCGTGAATAAAAACAGACTGACAACTAATATGCTGACGCCCGGAAGGAGAAGCATCACTTCTGTCATCGTTGCGTTGCCGAGGTAACCGATCAGCCAGAAGAGTGCACTGCGAACAGGGCGATCCATCGTTGAAACCAAACCGAGAATTATAGCTGACAAAAAGGCCCCGATCATAACCCCACTGAGGAGAAGTGTATTGTCTTCGATCGAACCTCTAACTCCGAGACGATACACAGTCCCTACGACCAGTAAGGCACAAACAAAAGCGAGTAAAGGCTGCGCGGCGAGGAAGATCGAAGAAAGTCCGGTACTGATGGCAATCAGCGCTCCGACCGAGGCTCCACTGGAGACTCCGAGAATGTATGGGTCCGCGAGTACGTTTCTGAGAAGCACCTGAAACACGACGCCCGCAGCGGCAAGGCCGCCGCCAACAAACAGCGCGATTAAAACACGTGGAAGCCTAATCTCAAGAAGTGCCGTACGCATGGAATCCATCTCAACCGATTGTGTGCCTGAGAATATTCGGAGCATATCGTTGAAGGATATCGAATACGCTCCCGCACTGAGGGACGCCAAAGCACAGCAAAGCATCAGCAACGCATATAGTCCACTTATGCGTACTGTGCGCGCGGCAGTAGCGGGAGAATGGGTAATCATCGTTGTGCGTATCCTCCGCAACACGGAGGAGAGAGTTGAGGGCTGAAATTAATCGTCGACTTCCACGAAGTCATCCGCACTTTCCTCTTCGACCAGCTTCCACATCAGATCCTTGAGCTCGGGAACACCCTCGCCACTGACAGAAGAAAATGTATGAACACGAACATCCATCGCTGTTTGGAATTCCGTGATTCGTGCGCGAACCTCATCGTCTGCTGTATCCATTTTTGATACAGCGACAAACCATGGTTTTTTTGACAGCTCATTGCTGTATGAGGCTAACTCATTTCGAAGTACTTCCAGATCACGCTGATAGTCCTCACTGAAACTCTCAATAAGGATCACCAGTACCCGCGTACGTTCGACATGCTTGAGAAACTGAATACCCAGACCTTTTCCGGTATGTGCGCCTTCAATAAGGCCCGGCAGATCAGCCACAGTAAAGCCGTCATACTCCCGGTATCGAACAATACCGAGGTTAGGTTCGAGCGTTGTAAATGGATATTCGGCAATTTTCGGCTTTGCTGCAGAGATCGTAGAAATGAGTGTTGATTTCCCGGCATTGGGAAAGCCGACGAGTCCTATGTCCGCAATAAGTTTAAGCTCGAGAATCAATTGTCTCTCGACAGCAGGGCGCCCGTCTTCCGCCTGTCTCGGTGTTTGATGCGTCGAAGTAGCGAACTCCGCATTGCCTCGGCCGCCTCGGCCGCCCCGGGCTGCGATATATTCCTGACCCGGTTTCACAAGGTCAATGAGGAGTGCTTCTGATTCTGCATCGCGAACCACCGTCCCGCAGGGAACCTGTATAACAATGTCTTCACCGTACCTTCCAAAGCGCAGGGATTTCTGCCCCTTCACGCCATCTTCGGCATCATAGGAATGGCGGTAGCGGTGGTCGAGAAGCGTATGAAGCTGGGGATTGGCACGCAGAATAACGTCGCCTCCCTTCCCGCCATTGCCGCCGTCGGGTCCACCCTTTGGAACATATTTTTCCCGCCGAAAACTGACAGCCCCCGCGCCGCCCTTACCGGATCGGACAGTAATGGTTACCTGATCTACAAACACAATGGATCACTTTTGATTTGCGTAACGCTTATAGACGTCGTCGGTGAATTTCACCGCAAGACGGGAATACATATCGACGTCATGTTTAATGAAGAGTTCGTCGATGTACTCTGACGCCTGTCGCCAGGTCGCTTTTCCATTTAACACTTGAATTGCACGATTCAGAGCGTCATCATTCTTTTGAAATAATTTTTTTACGTATTTCTTCTTGTCAGCGGCGAGGAGCAGCTGGTTCAGGTCACCAAATTCCTTGATTACATCTGCAGTAGCGGCGCTGTCTTCCTCGATCTCTTCTACCGGATCCGGAACCTGCGCACGTTGGGCGCGAGGAAACGGGGTATCGTCTTCTACAATGGGAAAATCATTCTGACGGACCGGTTTCTTATCTGGTTCCTCATCCAGATCATCGAAGTCGAGTTGCCCGAGAAGTTCCTCGGCAGGTTTCAGAGATGCCTCCTCTTTGAAAGGGTCTTCGCCCTCAGGGAGCAGATCAGATATGCTCGCGTCCTCATCAATATCGAGATCCCCCATATCAACAAGATCTTCCGCCTCCTTGTCCCAGTCAATTTCATCCTCGCTGGTTGGCTTCGTTTCATCCCTGTCATCAAGAATGATATCTGCGCCTGCAAGTTCATCATCGATGACAGCAGACGTCATATACGGATCGACATCATCTTCCTGTTTATCGAGGTTTGAGATCGCGTCTCCTTCATCACCAAAATTGGTAGTCCCAAGTTCCTCAAGCGTGATATCGGGAATCTCGATATTCTCGGTTGCGACAGACTGAGAAGCGGATGGCTGATCATCAGCAAGATAGAGATCGGGAATCTCGCCGTCTTTTATGCCTTCGATCTCACTGTCCAAACGCTCTTCTGCAGAAGGGTTCGATGTCGTATCAAACTCCTCCTCCAGATTGAGTATGCTTTCGTCAGTATATGAGAAAGAATCATCGTCCGGAGAGGCATCGTCGTCGACCGTGGAATCTGCATTTATCACAGTGTCTATTTCGTCCTCTGATACTTCCTCAACAGAGACGGAATCAGCGTCATATGCAGGTATTTCGGCGATTTGCTCTTCCATTTCCGGGCTGTTTTCCTCATAATCCGATATTGATAAATCATCGCGAGTCAGCTCGTTTTTGTCTTCAATCGTCTGGGTAATATGATCGCCGTCCTGAACGATGACACCTTCCTCTTCATCAGAAATCACGAAATCGAGATCATCGTTCTCATGCCCGAGGTCACCGTGATGAAAATCATCGGATGTGTCGTCTGAAATCGGCGGGACCTCGAAATCCTCACCGGCCGTAATATTTCGCTCAGGTTTCATAACACCCTGCTTTGTAAACTTTTCACTGACGATAGATGAAATATCCACTCCCAGTGTGAAATCTGCATCACTGATTAACAGAACCAGATCATGAAGCGTCATCATTTCATGATTCTGTTTCTCGTGATCCAGGCGCTCAACAATCGAGGGTATATTCTTGTCATCATAGAAGATTGACAGTGCCTCGATTGGAGCCATAGCGTCTTCTCTCATCGCCCCGATGTTGAACAATTCGAAAAGCGGTTCACTGAGATGGGCCGTTTTTCTGCTGTCAAAATTACGTACGACCTCGAGATCTATTTGTTCGATCAGCTCGGTAAATTTCTTTACGTGAATAACCGATATTTTCTTTTTATCGAAGTATTCTCGTAGAATAATCTGGTAATACTCGTAGTGCCAGAATGTCTTTAATGCCTCAAGCAAATCATCCGTCGCTGCGTGTTCACGCTCAGCGAACAAATACTTAATCAGAGTCCACTGTGGCCGACAGACATAATTGAATAAAAGCTTTACGTTTTTGTCAAGAGCGGTGTGGTATTCCGCAGCCGTGAATTGTGCGTAATCACGTGCCCTCTCTCCTATCTGATCAAAGAGGTTCTGCATTTCCTCTTCGTCATAGCGAAAATGAGGCGACTGCTGAAGACGTTCCTTTTCTTCGCGAACCCAGATATCGATGTCGGTTTCAAACATCCTCGTCAGCGCAGGGGGAATCGACGACGCAAAAATCTGACGCGAAGTAATGGAATCGGCGCCTTCAATGGTTTCCTTGCGGAGAAAGGCGATTGTTTCTTCGATGTTCCTTTCGAACATAGCGCGGTCCACGGTTGTGTTTGGAAGGATAAAAACTTCTTCGGCGTCAAATGAAACCGAATCATATATCAGAATTTACACACCCCAATCTCTGGGGTATCTAAAATCAGCATTAACCGTACGAAAGCCCACCTTGGCAATCACCGGAGGCATCCGTTTGAATTGGTTGCGACGAATCATCTTTCGGACGGAGTCGATAAAATCACGTTTGAAGCCGCGTTTCTCCATCTGCTCGTCCGTTTGCCGCTCGTCAATCATAAGGAAAAGAAGTTCGTCGACCTGTTCATACGTAAAACCAAGTTCTTCTTCATCCGTCTGGCCGCTCCATAGATCAGCGCTCGGTGCTTTGCGCACGATGGCTTCCGGGATCTCCAGATACTCAGCCAGCTGCCACACCTGCGTCTTGTACAAATCGCCAAGCGGGTTGATGGCACAAGCCGAATCACCGAACAAGGTGCTGTAGCCCAGCAGCATCTCCGTTTTATTTCCTGTGCCGACAACCAGTCCGCGCTCTCGGGAGGAACGATCATACAGTATGATCATCCGCTCACGAGCCATGATGTTGCCGCGCCGCAATTTATCCATACTCTCGTCCTGAGCGAACAGAGGATCGACCATTGCTGTAATATCAACCAACTCAGATTGCATGCCAAATTTCTCCAGAAGAAGCTTGGCATGGGAAACGCTTTCGGGACTACTGCTGCGATACGGCATCATCACGCAAAAGACGTTCTCAGCTCCAAGGGCACGAACAGACAACACCGCAGAAAGAGCCGAATCAACCCCGCCTGACAATCCGATTATTGCCCGGGACAGACCGATCTTGCCGATTTCCTGTGCGATGAAGCCAGTGAGCAGTTCTGCGACTGCCGGCGTGTCAAGTTTCAGTTGAGGTAACATGCACCTAAACGTGTAATTATTGGAACTTACGAAACGGACGCCTGCAAGTCAACGCCATGATGTGAATGAGATGAAACAGATTTCATTTTTTTTCGTACAAAGAGGCCAGTTTGCTTAGGAATAATTCAATGACGCGTATCAAATATACTCTTCTGACAATAATGGTCCTCGCGTTCGTTGCTTCTGTCTCAGCTCAGGAATCAACAACGAAGCGGGTCGCACTCAACGGTGCCCGGGAGGTTGTCGTCGAAATTAACGGTGGATTCGGCGCACTGTTTCTTAAGCGCGGCAGCGGAAATGAACTGCTGACGCTGAAAGAGAAAAGGAAAAACGCAGAAGACGATGAATCTGAGATTGACATTGATTACCGTATTGACAGCGGGGTCGGCTACTTGACCGTGGATATGGGGACAAATGGCGAGAGTGATATGAACGCTCTTTCCTGTCTTCTCAAGGGAAATACCACGCGAATCTGGTTTCTGACCATCAGCAACAAGATTCCGGTTCATTTCAACATCACTATCGGTGCTGGCAAAGCATCGATCGATCTTACCGACATGCATGTGCGCGGTTTTAAGCTCGATGCCGGTGCTGCTTCTGTTCGAATGAAAATGGATACACCAAATCTTGAAGATATTGAGACTGTTTCAATTTCTGCTGGAGTCGGATCGCTGCGTTCGGAACATCTCGGAAATCTGCGCTTCCATACCCTGGACTTCGAAGGCGGTATCGGCGAATATACGCTCGACTGTTCCGGCCGCCTTCCTGATAATGCGAGAATTATCACGGATGTGGGAATTGGTTCATTGACGATTGTGCTGCCAAAAGGAATCGGTGCCAAGGCGAGGACTGACGACAACTGGTTCAGCTCAAGAAAAATGTACCGCTTTATCAGAAAGAACGACGAACTTTATATAACCCCCAACTACGATAAAAGCACGCGCCGTGTTCGGCTTGATCTTCAAAGTGGTTTGGGTTCAGTGGCAGTACGCTGGGCGAAATAACACCCGAAAGAGAAGCCTGTTCTCCACTGAAAAGCCCAGTGTAAGAAAATAGAAAAGAGGCTGTCCCGGATTCCTCCCTGTCATGCTGTAGTTTACGTCATGCCCAGCAGTTTGAAGCATGACTTGCATGATGCGGAGAATCTCTGGGACAGCCTCTTTTTGTACTCGAGGCCGGGGTCGAACCGGCACGGGTTTTAAGCCCACTGGATTTTGAGTCCAGCGCGTCTGCCAATTCCGCCACTCGAGCAACGCAATGCAATTTCGTGAATCGCAGGTCTCAAAACAAGACGTGAACTCACGGGACTGCATTTTTTCAACTCTCACCCCTTCTCACCTTACTTCATAAGAAGCATACGGCGCTGTTTGACCACCGTCGGTGTCCGGAGCACAGCGATATAGACACCTGAAGGTAACCCGCGCGCATCAAAAACCCGTACATGCAGACCGGGTTCGAGCGCTTCATCGGCAAGTGTCGCGACGAGGCGGCCAACCGCATCGTATACCTGGAGTCTCGTCTGTCCACGCTCAATAAGTGTGAATTCGAGCTGTGTCGTCGGGTTGAACGGGTTTGGACTGTTCTGTTTGAGCTGTATCTGAACAGTCCCGTCGAATAGTCGTGCGCCACCATCCCGACAGATGCCAAGAAGTGTGAAGGACCCGTCCGTTGCCTCAATCGTAAGGTCGCCACCCACGGGAATCACGTCGGTCAGCTCCAGAACAGTTTCTTCCGCATCACCGAGAGTGACCATCATCGGAATTCGCAGGGCCACTCCCTGTGCGTCCGTGAGAAGTGGTATCGACAAATCAATCACGCGTTCATCACCGATCAGTGTTCCCGGTTCCTGTCCGAGAGGAACCAGCAAGCTGCTGCGATAATGCAGCTTCGCGCTGATGGCAGTTGCACCGAACAGGGAAATATTCTGCGCGTTGCGGAGGTAGACTAAAAGTTCTACCATTTGCCCCGGTTCGCCGCTCAACGTATCGACGATCAGATCCGCACGTGCTGTGCCGCGTATCCCATGCACCGGCAGCACCGTTTCTCCACAGCCAGGGATCACCTCGAGCTGCAGCACATCAGTGAATTCTCCATCCGTGCCGGGATCATCGAATTGTACAAGAAGATCCACGCTGGCTCCCGGTGTAAGGTTGACGGGAATTCCGCCAACGATGCGAAACGGCGGTACAGCGGTGGCTGATGCTATCGTGATCGGAACGCTGCCTGTATTGGTCAGTGTGGCCTGGGTCATTACGGGAAGGATTTCCGCACGCTGAAGTCCGAAATCCACTGGGGCAATCTGAACACCAATACTGTCGCGCCGTCCTGAAAGAGGTCGGTCAATCTGAATTCCGCAGCGATCGATTTCAATATGCAGGTTTCCATTGAACGCCCCCGTTGTCTG
>SWCC01005101.1_pt1 | contig 15431 bp, 11 predicted proteins | sample 4692971 | NCBI WGS metagenome assembly SWCC01 (sample SAMN10267277, study PRJNA491770) | bioreactor metagenome | isolation source: DHS bioreactor inoculated with subseafloor sediment | place: Japan: off Shimokita Peninsula | collected 2006-08 | reverse complement strand
GGTGGGATAGGCGTCGTTGGTCGACTGCGCCATGTTCACGTCGTTGTTCGGGTGCAGGTACTGGTACTCACCCTTGGCGTGGCCCATGGCCTCAAGACCGAGGTTGGCGATCACCTCGTTGGCGTTCATGTTGGTCGAGGTGCCGGCACCGCCCTGGATCATGTCCACCACGAACTGCTCGTGGAATTCGCCGCGGATCAGGCGCGCACAGCCCTGGCTGATCGCCACGTGCTTGGCCTCGGGCAGGTAGCCCAGCTCGCGGTTGGCGTCCGCCGCCGCCTGCTTGACCATCGCCAGGGCGACGATCAGCTTCGGGTAATGTGCCAGCGGCACGCCGGAGAGGCGAAAGTTGTGCAATGCGCGCAGGGTCTGGATGCCGTAGTAGGCGTCGGAAGGAACGGGGAGGGTGCCAAGCAGGTCTTTTTCGACTCGCGATGATGCAACTTCGGACATGATGGTAATGTGGCTTCGGTAGGCGCAGGCAGTGCTGCAGTGCGCCTAAAATAAGGCTTTCAGGGGTTTGGCGGCCAATGCCGTTACCGGCTGCCCTATGCCGAAACGGCATAACGTGGCTGTGACTTTGTACTGGGCGCAATCGTATCGAGGGATGTTCAGGTGAATCTGGAAACCAAGTGGCTGGAGGATTTCGTGGCGCTGGCGGCGACCCGCAGCTTCTCCCAGGCCGCGCAACGCCGCTTCGTCACGCAGCCTGCGTTCAGCCGGCGCATCCGTTCGCTGGAAGAGGCACTCGGCCTGCAGTTGATCAATCGTTCGCGCACGCCGATCGAGCTGACCGAGGCCGGCCAGCTGTTCCTCGTCAGCGCACGCAACATGGTCGAGCAGCTCGGCGAAGTGGTGCGCCATCTGCACCACGTCGAAGGCCAGCAGGGCGAGGTGCTGCAGATTTCCGCGGCGCACTCGCTGGCGCTGGGCTTTTTCCCGGCGTGGATCGCCGGCCTGCGCCACGATGGCTTGAACTTTTTTTTTTTTTTTTTTGCGCTGACGAGGAACAGCTGGCCGGCCTCGGTCAGCTCGATCGGCGTGCGCGAACGATTGATCAACTGCGACCCGGATGCCGCGCTGCAGCTCGATCCGGAGCTGTTTCCCTCGCTGCACCTGGGCCGCACCGAGATGCTGCCGGTTTGCGCGGTGGGGCCGGACGGTGTGCCGCTGTACGACGTCGACAGCGGGCAGACCGTGCCGTTGCTGGCCTACAGTGCCGGTGCTTTCCTCGGCCGCTCGGTCAATCTGCTGCTGCGTCAGCGCGCACTGCGTTCGACCACGGTCTACGAGACGGCGATGGCCGACAGCCTGAAGAGCATGGCATTGCAGGGGCTCGGTATCGCCTGGGTGCCGCGGCTCAGTGTCGAACCCGAACTGCAGCGCGGCGAGCTGGCGGTCTGCGGCAGCGAGCAATGGCGCGTGCCTTTGGAAATCCGTCTGTATCGCTGCTCGCTGATGCGCAAGGGCGCGGTGCGACTGCTCTGGCGGCGACTGGAGGCCCGGGCTGCCGCGCTCTCGTGAAAAGGCTCTATCTAGGCGGCTAGCGCGCAACAACGAAGCTTAAGTTCGCCTACGGTCTTGGAACGGGCGGTTATCGTGAGTCGAACTGCACACATTTTGTTGCGCAACATTGGGCAACTTTTCGCCGTCTCGCTGTCCTAGGTGTGCAATCCGTGCCATGGCCCGGCCGGATCTTAGCCAAGGACAGACAGCGTGACCCACGACCTAGATTTGGCCGTGCCCCGTTCGGGCGCGGCCTCCCCAGTGCTGGGCGATGCCGCAGCGAACGCCGGAGCAACCACCCTGTACGCTGCGCTCGCCCGTGCTGCCAGCATGAAGCCCGAGCAGCCGGCTGTGGTTTCGACCCGCTTCGCGCCGCTGGACTACCGTCGACTGCATCAGCTGATCGATGAAACCCGCCTGCAGTTGCGCCAGGCTGGCTTCGGTCGCGATGCACGGATCGGCATCATGCTGCCCGAAGCGCCGCAAGCGGCCGTTGCCATCGTTGCCATAGCTTGCGCTGCTGTTGCGGTGCCGATCGATCCGCGCCTCGGCCCGGCCGAACTGGACCAATTTCTCCAGCAGCTGCCGCTCGATGCGCTGCTGATCGGCAGCGACAGCGAACAGGGCCAACGGGCTGCCGAACGCCACGGGCTGGCATTGATCAAGGCGGAGCCGGCCGAAGATGGCACGCCGGCGCTGCTGCTCGACATGCCGGGCGCCGCGCAACCGGCCGCCGACGAACTGCCGCTGCCTGACGCTCCGGCATTCATTCTGCGCAGCTCCGGCACCACCGCCCTGCCCAAGCTGATTCCCTTCAGCCATCGCAACATGCTGACCGCTGCGCGCAAGTGGCAGCGCTGGTTCGGCCTGGATGGCGGCGACCGCTGCCTGTGCGTGTCGGCGCCGTATTATTCCCACGGGCTGAAGGTCACCATCCTGACACCCTTGCTCGCAGGCGGCAGTGTCGCCTTCCCGCTCAGCCCGGCGGTGGTGGACCTGCACGAGTGGTTCGACGCCCTGCGCCCCACCTGGTATTCCGCCGGTCCGGCGTTGCATCGAGCGGTCCTGGAAGCTGCCACTACCTACCCCGAAGGCCTCGGCGCGCACCGACCGCGCTTCGCCTCTTCCGGCGGCGCGCCGCTGGGACAGGACATCATTGATGCCTTCGAACAGGCCATGGGCTTCCCGCTGCTGGAGCATTACGGTTCCAGCGAGGCAGCGCAGATCGCCGTCAATACCCCCGCGGAGCGCAAGAATGGCAGCGTAGGCCGACCCTGGCCGGAAACGCTGAGCATCGTCGACGAGGATGGCCTGCCGGTGCCGACCGGCCAGCGCGGCGAAATCCGCGTGCGCGGCGCAACGGTCATGCCCGGCTATCTCGGCGATCCCGCGCTGAATGACATGCTGCGAGAGGGCTGGTTCCACACCGGCGACATCGGCAGCCTCGACGAGCACGGCTTCCTCTACCTGCACGGGCGCCTGCGCGAAGTCATCAACCGCGGTGGCGAGAAGGTCAGCCTGCCGGAAGTCGACGCGGCTTTGCTGCGCCATCCGGCGGTGGCGGATGCCGCCGCGTTCGCCGTGCCGCATCCGCGTCTCGGCCAGGACGTGGCCGCGGCGGTCGTGCTGCATCCGCAGATGGGTGTCTCGCCCAGTGAACTGCAGAACTTCCTGCGTGGTGAGCTCGTTTATTTCAAAGTGCCGCGGCGCGTACAGGTCGTCGATGCCTTGCCGCGCGGGCTGACCGGCAAGGTGCTGCGCCATCACTTGGCGGATGCATATGTCGAACAGCGCAGCGAGCGAGCCCGTCAGGCCGGCGCCAGCGAGGCCGCCTCGCCGCTGGAGCAGGAAGTGCTGGCGCTCTGGCGCCGCCTGCTGAAAACCGAAGCGGTAGGCCCGCAGGACAACTTTCTCGATTGCGGCGGCGATTCGCTGCTGGCTACCGAGATGCTGACCGAACTGGAGCAGATGCTCGGCCGCGTGATTCCCGAGTCGGTACTGGTGGAGGCCGAGACCGCACGAGAGCTGGCCGAGCGCCTGGAAAATCTCGCGGCGCACGTTATCCCGGTCATCGACTTCAACGCGCAGCCGGGGCGGACGGCGTTGTTCTGGTTCCACGGCGATTTCGCCCATGGCGGTTACTACATCCGCCGCCTGGCCAGGCTGCTCGGCTCTCAGCAGCCGCTGACCGCCATTGCCCCGCACGGCATGGGCGACGAGCCGATTCCCGAATCGGTGCAACAGATGGCCCGCGAGCGCCTGCCGCTGATCCTCGAGCGTCAGCCCGAAGGGCCGTATCGCATTGGCGGCTACTGCAACGGCGCGCTGGTGGCCTTCGAAGCGGCTCGCCTGCTCGTGGAAGCCGGACACCGCGTGGAAATCGTCGCGCTGATCGACCCGCCCACCGCCAATGTGCGGCCCTGGTCGCGAGCGATCCTGCGCACCCTCGACCGCGTGTTGCCGGATAGCTATCTCGCCCGTGCCTACGAGGCGCTGAGCCGCTTCGGCGAAACCAGCAAATGGCCCTACCCGAAGCGCCTGGCCAACCTGGCCTGGAAGCTCACGCACCGCGGTACGCGCATGGTGCAGCAGCGGCTGGCCGGCGAGGTGGCGCCGCCCCCCACGGCGCGGGACCGCGAAGTGCGCGTGCGCTTCCTGCAGTACTCGCTGGTGATGGCGCGCTACCTGCCGCAGCGCATCGATGCGCCGGTGGTCTATTTCTCTGCCGATTACACCAGCCGGGCCTGGCGCAACATGGGCGCGAGCTTCGAAAGCTACGACGTCCTCGGCGGTCACCACCGCTGCGTCAAGGATTACACCGCCTCGATCGCCACCCCGCTGCGCGCACTGCTGGAGGATTCGGCAGCGCCGATGCCAGCTCAGAGCGGTCTGAGGCATCCGGCCAAGCGTGATGGTCTGGTGCCTTGATCATGACTCTGGCTTCGCATATCCGTCGGCGGCCTGCACGGCCGCGGCCCCCGGTAACAGGAGTAACCGCATGAAGCGCTCCATCGCCACCGTGTCTCTCAGCGGTACTCTGCCGGAAAAACTCGAGGCCGCAGCGGCCGCGGGGTTCGACGGTATCGAACTGTTCGAGAACGATCTGCTGTACCACTCCGGCAGCCCGCTGGACGTTCGCCGGCGCTGCGAGGCGCTGGGGCTGGCCGTGACGCTGTTCCAGCCATTCCGCGATTTCGAGGGCTGCCCGCGCGAGCGGTTGCAGCGCAATCTCGACCGCGCCGAACGCAAGTTCGATCTGATGCAGGAACTCGGCGCCGAGCTGATGCTGTTGTGCAGCAACGTGCAGGCCGATGCGCTGGGCGACCGCGAGACGCTGCTCGGCGACCTCGGCCTCATCGCCGAACGGGCTGGCGCACGTGGTCTACGGGTCGGCTACGAGGCGCTGGCCTGGGGCCGGCACATGAAGACCTGGCGCGATGTCTGGACGCTGGTGCAGCAGGTCGACCATCCGGCGCTGGGCGTGATTCTCGACAGCTTCCATACCCTGGCCCTGGGCGACGACCCGAGCGGCATCGTCGAGATTCCCGGTGAGCGGATCTTCTTCGTGCAGCTGGCCGACGCGCCGGTGCTGGCCATGGACGTGCTGGAGTGGAGCCGACATTTCCGCTGCTTCCCCGGCCAGGGCGAGTTCGATCTGGCGGGCTTTCTCGCGCCGGTGCTGCAGGCCGGCTACAGCGGTCCGTTGTCGCTGGAGGTGTTCAACGACGGCTTCCGTGCCGCACCGCCGCGTGGCATCGCGGCCGATGGCTTACGTGCGCTGCGGCACCTGGAAGAAAAGACCGGCCAGCGACTCAGCGCTTCGGCGCCGTCCGCAGCCGTCGTACCGGCGCTGTTCACGGCGCCAGCGGCACCGCGCTACGAAGGCATCGATTTCCTCGAGTTCGCGGTGGACGAACCGCACGCGGTGCGCCTCGGCAGTTGGCTGCAGCAGCTCGGCTTTGCCCACGTCGGCCAGCACCGCTCGAAAGATGTGCAGCTGTTTCGTCAGGGCGAAATCAACATCGTGCTCAACGCCGAACCCTATTCCTTCGCGCACAACTACTTCGAGGCACACGGCCCCTCGGTGTGCGCCATGGCGCTGAAGATCGATGACGAAGCATCGGCGCTGGCGCGTGCCTGCGCCTTCGGCGGGCAGCCCTATCGCGGGCTTATCGGGCCGAACGAGCGGCAGATTCCGGCGGTGCGCGCGCCGGACGGCGGCCTGATCTACCTGCTCGAATCCGGGGCGCCAGGACAGAGCAACTACGACATCGATTTCCGCCTGCACGCCGTGACACCCGCGGGCGCCGGCCTGCAGCGGATCGATCACATGGCCACTGCGCTGCCGGCCGAGAGTCTGGCCAGCTGGGTGCTGTTCTACCGTAGCCTGTTCGATTTCGAGGCCGACGACGAGCTGCTGCTACCCGATCCCTATGGCCTGATGAAATGCCGCGCCATGCGCAGCCCTTGCGGCCGGGTCCGCCTGCCGCTGAACACCTCGCAGGATCGCGACACGGTGATCGCCCAGGCGCTATCCAGCTACCGCGGCGCCGGCGTGCACCATGTGGCGTTCGCCTGTGACGATATCTTCGCCGAGGTGGCCCGCGCGCAGGCGGCCGGCGTGCCGCTGTTACAGATCCCGCGCAACTATTACGACGACCTGGCCGCGCGTTTCGACTTCGACGACTCGCTGCTCGCCGAACTGGCGCGCTACAACGTGCTGTACGACCGCGACGCCGAGGGCGGCGAGCTGTTCCACGTCTATACCGAGCCGTTCGAGGGGCGCTTCTTCTTCGAGATTCTGCAGCGCTGCAACGGCTACGCCGGCTACGGGACGGCCAACGTGGCGGTGCGCCTGGCGGCGATGGCCAAGCAGTGTCGCCGCGCTGCACCGGCCGCGACCGCTCTGGCCAGCGCCTCCTGAAACCGCGGCGGTGCATGCGGCAAAGGTGATGGTTTGCCGCCGCGGCTGCGGTGCTATGATCGCGCCCCTGCCGCGCCTACTGCTGATGGCGTGCCTTGCGCGGTTGCTGGAGCCCAATCGTGCCCATCCCAAAACCAATCGGCTTGCGTCAATGGATCTGGCGAGCCTTCGTTCGCAGCGCGCTGATTCCGCTGGTCCTGGTGGAAACCGCGTTGATCGCGATCTATCTGCTGACCAACGGCGCGATCCGCGACGCGCAGATCGACCATCTGCGCCAGACCGCGCTCAATGACCTGCAGGCGTCGGCCAGCCTCGAATCGCGCCTGATCAGCGAGCAGCTTGCCCAGGTCGGCTCGCTTACCCAGCTGTACCGCAACCTTACCGCGAAGGCATTGCACGACGGTGCGCCTGCGCCGTTGCCGGAGCTCGCCCTCAGCCCCGACGGCGTGCGCTACAGCCCCGACGATAACGGTGGCGCGGCGGTGTTCTATTCCGGCGCGACGCCAGCCGAGCAGCATGACCTGCAGAAGATCGCCAGGCTGCGTCAGCTGGAACCGCTGATGAAGGAAATCGAGACGCGCAACCCACTGGTTGCCAGCCTGTATTTCAACAGCTGGGACAGCTTCAACCACATCTATCCGTGGTTCTTTACTCTCGAGCAGTACCCGGCAGATATGGATATCCCCAAGTACAACTTCTATTACCTGGCCGATGCCGGGCACAACCCGTCGCGCGATGTGGTGTGGACCGACGTCTACCTGGATCCGGCCGGTCATGGCTGGATGATGTCGGCGATTGCGCCGGTCTATCGCGATGACTTCCTCGAAGGGGTGGTCGGCATCGACATCACCGTCAGCCTGATTCTCGAGCAGATCGGCCAACTGCAGGTGCCCTGGGGCGGCTATGCCATGCTGGTCAGCGACGACCTGTCGATCATGGCGCTGCCGGAGCCCGGTGAAGTGGACTTTGGCCTCGCTGAACTCACCGATCACTCCTACCTGGAGGCGATCCGCAGCGAGATGTTCAAGCCGGAGGACTTCCAGCTCGATCGCCGTCCTGAAACGGCGGAGTTGGCCACGGCGATATCCGGCGCCCCGAGCGGTGTGCAACGGGTGATGCTGGGCGGCCGGCCGCAGCTGGTGGCCTGGACGACCGTCGCGCAAACCGGTTGGCATCTGCTCGCGGTGGTCGATGAGGCGGCGGTGTTTCGCCAGACCAACGCCCTGGCCAGCCGCTACCAGCAGATCGGCTACCTGCTGATCGCCGGGCTGGTGCTGTTCTACATCGGCTTCTTTGCCGTCATGTGGCTGCGCGCACGCCAGCTCAGCCAGGCGCTGCTGGCGCCCATCGCGGGGATCTCCCGGATGCTTGGCGATATCGGCCTCGGTCGCTGGCGACCGGAACCGGTGCATGCGCCGATCCTCGAACTCGACGAGATGTCCCGGCATACCCAGGACATCGGCAGTCGTTTGGCCCACAGCGAATCGGAACGCTGGGAGGCGCAGCGGCGTCTGGAGCTGGTGCTGGAGAGCGCGACCGAGAGCCTCTGGGAATACGACATGCCCAATCACACGCTGCGCGTGCGCGGCAGCATGCTGGGCCGTTTCGGCCTGCCGACCGGCCGCCTCAGCGACAGCGAATTCCGTCAGCGCATCCACCCGGATGACCTGCCGCAGGCGCTGGCGCAGATCGAGCGCGTCCAGCAGGGGCTGCAGCAGCGCTACGAAGCCGAATACCGCTTCGCCGATGCGCTGGGCGAGTACCACTGGCTGCTCAGCCGTGGCCGGGTCCTGGAGCAGGACCCGCAAACCGGTGTGGCGCGGGTGCTGGCTGGCACCCATGTGGATATCGATGCGCTCAAGCGCGTCGAGGGCGAACTGCGCGCGGCAACCCTGCAGGCGCAGGCCGCCAGCGAGGCGAAGGGGCGGTTGCTCTCGGGCATCAGCCACGAGCTGCGCACGCCGCTCAATGCGATCCTCGGCTTCGCCCAGCTGATGCGCATGGATTGCGATGACAGTGGCCAGTCCGAAGCGGCCGAGTACCTCGACGAGATCCTGCTCGCCAGTCGGCACCTCAACCAGCTGCTGGGCGAGATCCTCGAATGGTCCAGTCTGCAGAAAGAGCGTCCGCAGCTGGAGCTGCAGCCGGTGGGTGTGTGCAGCCTGATGCGCGAATGCGCCGAGCTGGTTGCCCTGGAAGTCCAGCAGCGGGGTTTGCAGCTTGATCTGAACCTGCCGGACGACAGCCTGCTGGTGCTCGCCGAGCCGCGCCGCCTGCGTCAGGTCCTGCTCAACCTGCTTTCCAACGCGATGAAGTACAACGTACCCAACGGTCATATCAGCCTGCGCGCCGAAAGCAGCCCGGAGCACGTGCGCATCCTGGTCGAGGACACCGGCCTGGGCATCGACCCGGCGCAGCAGGCGCAGGTGTTCGAGCCCTTCCAGCGGCTCGGGCGCGAAAACAGCATGATCCAGGGCACCGGTATCGGGCTGTCGCTGTGCCTGGAGTTCGCCCGGCTGATGAACGGTCAACTGGGGCTGCACAGCGAGCCAGGCGTGGGCAGCCGCTTCTGGATCGAATTGCCGCGCGTGGTGCCGGCGCAGCTCCAATAGCGCCGGTCGTGCGGGGTACTGGCCGGTCACGCCTTGCGCTATACTGCGCGGCTTTCGCGCGAGCGCCCGAGGCTGCTTGGCGACCACCCAGGCCACGCTCTTTTGCGTGGTTTGTTGTTCTTGACGCGCCCGCGGGCGCCCGATGAGAGGCACGACGATGAGCGCACTGGTAGGCGTGATCATGGGCTCCAAGTCCGACTGGTCCACCCTGAGCCACACCGCCGACATGCTGGAAAAGCTGGGCATCCCCCACGAAGTGACGGTGGTTTCCGCCCACCGCACCCCGGACCTGCTCTTCCAGTACGCCGAACAGGCCGAAGCCCGTGGTTTGCGCGTGATCATCGCTGGCGCTGGCGGCGCTGCCCATTTGCCGGGTATGTGTGCGGCCAAGACGCACCTGCCGGTGCTTGGCGTGCCGGTGCAGTCGTCGATGCTCTCCGGGGTCGATTCGCTGCTGTCCATCGTGCAGATGCCGGCCGGCGTGCCGGTCGCCACCCTGGCCATCGGCAAGGCCGGCGCGATCAACGCCGCGCTGCTCTCGGCGAGCATCCTCGGGCACGAGTTCCCCGAGTATCACCAGGCTCTGAAGAAATTCCGCGACGAGCAGACCCAGAGCGTTCTGGATTGCCCGGACCCGCGCGACTGAGCCGCCTGCGCCGGCTGTCTTCGCCAGACGCGGCGAGGTCTGTCGGCGGGTATAAACTTGCTTTCCTGCGCCGCAACGCGTGCGCTTGATCTGCCGCCTACTGAAGGGCCGTTGCTATGAAAATTGGTGTGATAGGTGGCGGCCAGCTGGGCCGCATGCTGGCGCTGGCGGGCACCCCGCTGGGCATGAACTTCGCCTTCCTCGACCCGGCTCCGGATGCCTGCGCGCAGGCCCTCGGCGAGCACATTCGCGCCGACTACGACGATAAGGATCATCTGCGCCGGCTGGCTGACGAAGTGGATCTGGTGACCTTCGAGTTCGAGAGCGTACCGGCTGAAACCGTGGCCTTTCTCTCGCAATTCGTGCCGGTCTACCCGAGCGCCGAATCGCTGCGCATCGCCCGTGATCGCTGGTTCGAGAAATCCATGTTCAAGGATCTCGGCATCCCTACGCCGGAGTTCGCCGACATCCAGTCGCAGGCCGACCTCGACGCCGCGGTGGCCAGCATCGGCCTGCCAGCCGTGCTCAAGACCCGCACCCTGGGTTACGACGGCAAGGGCCAGAAGCTGCTGCGCAAGCCGGCCGATGTGAGCAATGCCTTCGCCGAGCTGGGTAGCGTGCCGTGCATCCTCGAGGGCTTCGTGCCGTTCACCGGCGAAGTCTCGCTGATCGCCGTACGCGGGCGTGATGGCGAGACCTGCTTCTATCCGCTGGTACACAACAGCCACGAGGGCGGCATCCTGCGGCTGTCGGTGGCCAGCAGCAACCATCCGCTGCAGGCGCTGGCCGAGGACTACGTCGGTCGCGTGCTCAAGCAGCTGGACTATGTCGGCGTGCTGGCCTTCGAGTTCTTCGAAGTCGATGGCGGCCTGAAGGCCAACGAGATCGCCCCGCGCGTGCACAACTCCGGGCACTGGACCATCGAAGGCGCCGAGTGCAGCCAGTTCGAGAATCACCTGCGCGCCGTCGCCGGCCTGCCTCTGGGTTCGACCGACAAGCTGGGCGAGAGCGCCATGCTCAACTTTATCGGCGAAGTGCCGCCGGTGGAAAAGGTCATCGCCATTCAGGACTGTCATCTGCACCACTATGGCAAGGCCTTCAAGGCCGGGCGCAAGGTCGGCCACGCCACGCTGCGCTGCCCCGATCGCGCCACGCTGGACCGGCAGATCACCGCTGTCGAGACGCTGATCCCGCATTCCTGACGCCCGGCCGTCAGGCTTCGGCGAACCGCCGCAGAGCCCTCGGGTCCATTGGTTACCCACCTTCGGACCTGAGGAGATTATCCATGGGCATCATCGGCACCATCATCATCGGCCTGATCGTCGGTCTTATTGCGCGCTTCCTGAAGCCCGGCGACGACAGCATGGGCTGGATCATGACCATCCTGCTGGGTATCGGCGGCTCGCTGCTGGCGACCTACGGTGGCCAGGCGCTCGGCCTCTACCAGGCGGGTGAGGGCGCAGGCTTTATCGGCGCCGTGGTCGGTGCGATCATCCTGCTGGTCATCTACGGTATGGTCACCAGTCGCAAGCATTGATGCACCGCGGGGCCGCGCCCTGCGGCCCCGTTCTCTCTCATGTAGTTGCCCTATGCGCAAATCCCTCCTTTCACTGTTCTGCTGTCTCGCATTCGCGTCCACCGTTCATGCCGCACCGGCGGAGCTCGACTGGTTGGAACTGATGCCGCCCGAGGATCGCCAGGCGCTGGAGGAGATGCCCGAGATCGACCACGCGACGCCCGAGGATCTGGGTTTCAGCGACCAGGGCGGACTCAAGCAGGACGCCGGGCTGCCGGCGGTGATGTATTCGGCGAAGACCGTTGCCGAACTGAACGGCCGCGAGATCCGCCTCGGTGGCTATCCGGTGCCGCTGGAGAGCGACGAGCGCGGGCGCAGTACCGAATTCTTCCTGGTGCCCTATCCCGGGGCCTGCATCCACGTACCGCCGCCGCCACCGAATCAGATCGTGCTGGTGCGCTACCCGAAGGGCATCGCCCTGGAGGACATCTACGCGCCGCTGTGGGTCGACGGTCGCCTGCAAATCGAGCCGGTCAGCAACGATCTGGCCGATGCCGCCTATGCGCTGGAAGCCGCGGCAGTCGAGCTGGTCGACGAAAGCGACTTCTGAGCCACAGGCAATGACGCTTCCCACCGAGATACGTCAGGCGCTGCGCGAGGTTGCCGCGCACACCGATGGCATTGATCGACCGGTCTACCGGGCATTCGAGCGTGATCCGCTGGAGCCGATCATCGGGCTTGGCGACGCCGATGCGCCGCTCTGCTTTTTCGGCCGTGATCCGGGCCGCGAGGAGGTCCGCCATGGCGAGCCCTTCATCGGCGCTGGAGGGCAGATCGTCCGGCGTGTGCTGTATCGCCACCTGCACGGTGAGCAGATGCCGGATTTCGAGGCCGGACGGGCGCTGGGGCGGGACTATTTCTGGATCAACACCGTGCCGTACAAGCCGGTCGGCAACAAGGCCTGGTCGATGGCGGTGAAGCGCCGTTTCCATCCGCTGATGCGTCAGCTGCTGGTCGACAGCTGGCACGGCCGGCAGATCGTCACGCTCGGCCGCGAGGCGTTTTTCTGGTTCGGCATCGACCAGCCGCGCGCAGAGCGTCAACGGCTGGAGGCCTTCTGGCAGCGTGAGGAGCGCTTCAGCGCCAGCCTGGATATCGAGCTACAGGACGCGCAGGGGCGGAGCCGAACCTTCAGCCTGCATCCGCTGCCGCATCCCTCGCCGCTGAACCAGACCTGGTTCAAGCGCTTTCCGGAACTGCTCGAAGCGCGGCTGCGCCAACTCGACGGGCAGCTAAAACCTTAGTCGCTGACCTGATTGCTGGTCTGCCCGGCCTGCCAGGCCGCGACGTTGCCCAGGGTGGTCCCGGCGATGGCGGCCAGCGCCTCCTCGGTAAGAAACGCCTGATGCGCGGTGACGATCACGTTAGGGAACGACAGCAGCCGCGCCAGCACATCGTCCTGCAGCGGCAGGCCGGAGTGATCCTCGAAGAACAGCCCGGCTTCTTCCTCGTAGACATCCAGACCCAGATAGCCGAGCTGGCCGCTCTTCAGCGCGCCGATCAGCGCCGGCGTGTCGATCAGCGCGCCGCGACCGGTGTTGATCAGCATGGCGCGTGGCTTCATGGTCGCCAGGCTCTGCTGGTTGATCAGGTGGCGGGTCTGCTCGCTGAGCGGGCAATGCAGGCTGACGATATCGCTGCTGGCCAGCAGCGCGTCGAGCGCCACGTAGCGCATGCCGAGGCGTTCCAGTTCGCCATTGGGGTAGGGGTCATAGAGCTGCACCTCGCAGCCGAAACCGAGCATGATTCGCGCAAACACGGCGCCGATCTGGCCGCTGCCGACCACACCGACACGCTTGCCGACCAGATCGAAACCGGTCAGCCCCTGCAGCGAGAAATTGCCTTCGCGGGTACGGTTGTAGGCGCGTGGCAGGCGCCGATTGAGCGCCAGGATCAACGCTACGGTGTGCTCCGCCACCGCATGCGGCGAATAGGCGGGCACCCGCACCACCGGCAGGCCGAGGCGCTGCGCGCAGGGCAGGTCGACATGGTTGTAGCCGGCCGAACGCAGCGCGATCAGCCGCGTGCCGCCGGCCGCGAGCTTCTCCAGCACGGGGGCCGAAAGCACGTCATTGACGAACGGACAGACCACCTCGGCGCCCGCCGCCAGTGCAGCGGTATCCGGGTCGAGGCGCGCCTCGAGGAAATGCAGATCGAAGCCATGCGCCTGATTGGCGGCCAGGAAGCTGTCGCGGTCGTAGGCCTTGCTGCTGAACAGGGTGATGCGCATCGGGATGCCTCGCTGGGAAGGACGACTGCCGACAGGGTGCGGCAGTTGCCCATCAAGGCCAAGTAACTTCCGTCGCTCGGCCTGTTTCAGCTTGTGTAGCGTCGCATCAGCCGGTCTGCTGTGCGGCAGCGGGTCGTACCGCCTGCCCCTTGGGTTGAAAGTACAGCGTCGCACCACGCTGCACACCGACCAAGCTGGCGTGGTCGTTGCCGACTTCCGCCTCGATTGGCTCGGCCTGACCGGCCACCTTGAGCGTGACCCGGGTCAGCGCACCAAGCGGGCGGATATCGCGCACTTCGCCAGCCAGGTGCTCGGCCACCGCTTCGCGACTCAGAGAAATCTCGTGCGGGCGGAACAGCACGCTGCGTTCAGCGTCCAGCTGCAGGCGATTGGCATCGCCGAGGAAGTGATAGACGAACTCGCTGGCCGGGTTGGCGTAGACCTCTGCCGGCGTACCGATCTGCTCGATCACGCCCTTGTTCATCACTACGATACGGTCGGCGACTTCCATCGCTTCTTCCTGATCATGGGTGACGAATACGGACGTCAGATGCACGTCCTCGTGCAGGCGGGCCAGCCAGCGGCGCAGTTCCTTGCGCACCTTGGCGTCCAGCGCACCGAAGGGTTCGTCGAGCAGCAGCACCTTGGGCTCGACCGCCAGCGCGCGGGCCAGGGCGATGCGCTGCCGCTGGCCGCCGGAGAGTTGCTCGGGGTAACGGTCGGCAAGCCAGTCGAGCTGCACCAGGCCGAGCAGTTCATGGACCTTCTCAGCGATTACCGCATCGCTCGGGCGCTGCTTTTTCGGCTTCATGCGCAGGCCAAAGGCAACGTTTTCGAACACCGTCATGTGGCGGAACAGCGCGTAGTGCTGGAAGACGAAACCGACATTGCGATCGCGCACGTCACGGCTGGAGACATCCTCGCCATGGAACACGATGCTGCCGCTGTCCGGCGTTTCCAGCCCGGCGATGATGCGCAGCAGGCTGGTCTTGCCGCAGCCGGATGGGCCGAGCAGGGCAACCAGTTCGCCGCTCTGGATGTGCAGGTTGATGGCGTTCAGTGCCTGGAACTGGCCGAAGCGCTTGTTGATGTGGCTGATTTCGATCGACATGGTCATTCCTCGGCGTTTGCATGCAGGCGGGCGATACGCGACTCGCTCCACTGCTTGAGCAGCAGGATCACCAGCGCCAGGCCCAGCAGCAGGCTGGCCACGCTGAACGCGGCGACATGGTTGTATTCGTTGTAGAGAATCTCGACGTGCAGCGGCAGCGTGTTGGTCAGCCCACGGATATGCCCGGAGACCACCGACACCGCGCCGAACTCGCCCATGGCCCGCGCGGTGCAGAGCACCACGCCGTAGATCAGCCCCCATTTGATGTTCGGCAGGGTGATATGCCAGAACATCTGCCAGCCGCTGGCGCCGAGCAGCCGCGCGGCTTCTTCCTCGGTGCTGCCCTGTTCCTGCATCAGCGGGATCAGCTCGCGGGCGACGAAGGGCACGGTGACGAACAGCGTCGCCAGCACGATGCCCGGCACGGCGAAGACGATCTGGATGTCGTGATCACTCAGCCATTCGCCGAAATAGCCCTGGGCGCCGAACAAGAGCACGTAGATCAGCCCGGCGATCACCGGCGAGACCGAGAACGGCAGGTCGATCAGGGTCACCAGCAGGCTCTTGCCGCGGAACTCGTACTTGCTCACGCACCAGGCGGCGGCGACGCCGAACACCAGGTTCAGCGGCACCGAGATGCCCACGGCGAGCAAGGTCAGCTTCAGCGCGGCGAGCGCGTCGGGCTCGAAGATGGCGCTGAAAAAGGTGCCGAAGCCCTGCTTCAATGCCTCGCTGACGACGATCAGCAGCGGCAGCAGCAAGAACAGCGCGAAGACCAGCCAGGCAGCGACGATCAATAGCCGACGGCCAAGGGCGTTGCCGCGTC
>SWCC01004327.1_pt1 | contig 15465 bp, 18 predicted proteins | sample 4692971 | NCBI WGS metagenome assembly SWCC01 (sample SAMN10267277, study PRJNA491770) | bioreactor metagenome | isolation source: DHS bioreactor inoculated with subseafloor sediment | place: Japan: off Shimokita Peninsula | collected 2006-08 | reverse complement strand
CAGTTTCTCGGCGATATCACGTGGTTTCATGCCTGCCGGTTTCGCCAGCACCATCGCGGCATTCGTGGCCATATCGCCATGGGCCGCATCGCGTGGTGGTTCCACCGCAATGGCGTCAAAGCTTAGGCCGTCGGGCAAAAACCCATCGGCAACAAGCGTATCAAGCGTGGACAGCACATGGGTGCGGATATCGGCAAATAGGTTCATTTGGGGCATTCCTTCGGCTTAGCCCCGTGTATCACCTGAAAAACCGCCAAACATCAAGAGCGCTTAGCCCTTGATCAGCCGTTCATGCTCCTGAAGCGCAAAGCGGTCGGTCATCCCCGAGATATAATCGCTCACGATCCGCGCAAGCGCCGTATCATCCTGCGCGTCCTCTACATCCTTACGCCATTGTTTCGGCAACTCTTCGGGATGCGCGCAGAAATGCGGGAACAGATCATTCACCACTTCCGTCACCTGTTTGCGCATGATCACAACCGATGGGGCGCGGTACATACGGTCAAACAAAAACGCCCGGATCACCTTGAGGTCCTGGAACACAGGGTCCGAAAACTGGATCAACGTGCGGCCCGCCATGCGAATATCAGTCGCGGACTGCGGTTGCATTTCCTCCAAACGGGTCCGTGCAACGGTAATCACGTCCTCGACCAGCACGCCAAAGAACCGGCGCAGCGCTTCGTGACGGCGGCGGTAATAGTTCAGACCGGGGTACAAACGGTCAACTTCGGCAAAGTTGCGGTCAAGAATGGGCAGCTCAGCCAGCTCGTCGGTCGAAAACAGCTCGGCGCGCAGTCCGTCATGCAAATCATGGTGGTTATAGGCCACATCATCGGCGATCGCGGCCACCTGCGCCTCGGCGCTGGCATAGGTGCCCAGTTCCAGATCATGCTGGCGGCCGTAAACCTCTAGCGCCCAAGGCAGCGGCCCGGTCACCGGACCATTATGCTTGGCAATGCCTTCCAAGGTCTCCCAGGTCAGGTTCAGCCCGTCGAATTCCGCGTAATGCCGTTCAAGATGTGTCACAATCCGGATCGCCTGCGCGTTGTGATCAAACCCGCCATAGGGCAACATCAACGCCTGCAACGCGTCCTCTCCGGTGTGGCCAAAGGGCGGATGGCCCAGATCGTGGGCCAAGGCAACGGCCTCGGTCAGTTCGGCATTCAAGCCCAACGCGCCCGAAATGGTGCGCGCCACCTGCGCCACCTCGATTGAATGGGTCAGCCGCGTGCGATAATAATCGCCCTCGTGTTCGATAAACACCTGCGTCTTGTGCTTGAGCCTGCGAAACGCGCTGGCATGGATGATCCGGTCACGATCCCGCTGAAAGCAAGACCGGAATGTACTCTCCTCCTCCGGCATCAACCGTCCCCGGGTCGCTGCCGGATCAGAGGCAAAAGAAGCGCGCATGATCAGTGGTCCTTGTGGCCTGTCCTGTGGCTTTCTATATTGTAAGCAACGACAGATGGAAACCGATCACACCGGAGCCCGAAAATGAACCTGCCACCCAAAGTTACCTCCCGTGCTTTTGACCGTCTTGCCGAAATCGGCGCGGCGGCTGATGGCAAGGCCCTGCGCGTCGCAGTCGAAGGCGGCGGATGCTCTGGCTTCCAATATGAAATCATTCTGGATGATCCCAAAGACGACGACATGATCCTCGAAGGGGCCGGTCAAAAAGTCGTGGTCGACAGCATCTCCCTGCCGTTTCTGGCGAATGCGACAATCGACTTCTCCGAAGAACTCATCGGCGCGCGTTTCATCATTGAAAACCCCAACGCAACCAGCGCCTGCGGCTGTGGTACATCCTTCTCGATGTAGCGCCCGCCCCGGGGTTTCATTTTGCCAAAAAAACTCCCGCCGGAGGCTGACCTCATGCCAATGAGGTCATTGCCCCCGAACAAGCGCGCGAAAACCCCTGAAAAAATGCGTCGAACTTCGGGCTAGACTGTTCCGCCTGCGTAATCACGGTCTGCTCGACCCCGCTTAAGTCCGGAAAAAGGCTGCGCCGCATACGGGGCCAGTCCGGCAGTCGTTTCGACCCCAGCTCGAACAAGCTTTCTGACAATCCGCGCAACGCCCCCTGCCCGGCCATCGACCCCTGAATGGTAACCTGCCCCGCCGGTATCGCCTGGTTGAACGCTGGGCGGTCTGTCAAATGCGCCAACCAACCGGTGACAAGATAGCCATGGTAGGCATCCGTCGCCCCGGCCGCCCCGCCAATCATGGTGCAGCTTGTGTGGGTTTGAACCACCAATCGTTCCCAGATCGGGCTGGGCACCACGCCAGCAAAGCGCAGCGCGGCACAAATTTCCGACAGTAAATCAATGTCTTGGTCCAGAAATGCCAAGAGGCCGGCATACTCAAGGCTGGTCAATGTCTCGGGTGATAACGCCGGATCGTGGCGGCCATAATCGCTCAGATAGAAAATGATATGGGCCAGCTCATAGGCTGCTTTTTTATTGGGCAAGACAAAGGTTTCCGACCGCGCGATAAAGCTTTGCAATCTGTCACCAAGCGCTGCCGCGTGGCACTTTGTCTGCACGCCGCGCCGCGCCAACAATCGCGCCGCTTCAGCCCGCTGCAAATCCGACAGTTCAGCCTCGACCAACCCTTGCGCGGCGACCCAATGGCAAAGCGCCTCTCCCTGAGTACCGCCCGCGCCCAGATCCTCGAGATCCAGACAGATCGACAGGTAAAACCGGTAATACTGGGGGAAAAACTGCAGTTGGGTTCGGACCGTGTCATAAAACGCCCCGTAAGGTTCGAGGGCCAGATCGGAAATATCTGCCGACATGCTGGCCAGAATACCCAGCCATTCGGCGTTTTCTTTCAGCCAAAACACATCACCTCGGGCGCGTCGCTGATCGGCGAACATGGCGCTTATGGCATCAAACCCAGCCGGGCTGATCGCGTTGCGTGGCGTGAAGGAAAGAACATTGGACATCAACAGTCTCCGGAAAAGTTCTGCGCCGCATCAAGGGCGCAGAACAAGTTTCAACCTGGGCTCAGCAGCTGGTCGTAAACAGTTCGACCAAGTGGCCGGACGTCATTTCGGTACCGGCCGGGGCGCAGCTTGTGGTGAACAGTTCGGTGCCGCCGCCAGTCATCATCTGGATGGGCCCGGCGCTGGATCCGGTGGTGAACAATTCAGTGCCGCCCCCGGTCATCATTTGGACGGGTCCTGCGCTAGATCCGGTGGTAAACAGCTCTGTTCCCTGTCCAGCATGCATGGATGTCATCGCCGTTGGAATTGCAGCGGATTGTGTATCATCAACATAAGCAAATGCGGTCATTTTAGGTCCTCTTTGAGGTTAAGGTTTCTATGACTGCAACCGGTGGCAGCAGTCATTTACTAACTAATCGGCAAAGTGGTTACTCACGCGTTAATTCCCCTAGTGATGGAAATTTATAGAAATTATCCACAGTTTTTATTCCTACGAATGAACGTTGATAATGGCGTTTAATGAAACAAATCCACATGTTATCCACAGATATTATCCCCATGCTTCAATCTCCACCTAGGATTGAATAGATCGTGTTTTACTAAAATCCGCGGGCCGAATCGTCCCAAACTGCCTTGGGTTTTGACGCGCGTTGCACTTGCCCCACTGCGCTGGATACGCGATAGCTGGACCTATCATCTGGCTTGGGGGCAATCATGAAAATCGCAACGTTCAACATTAACGGCATCAAGGCCCGCATCGACGCATTGCCCCAGTGGCTGGATGAGGCGCAACCCGACGTGGTGGTGTTGCAAGAGATCAAATCAATCGACGAAAACTTTCCCCGCGAACTGTTCGAGGACCGTGGATATAATGTCGAAACCCACGGGCAAAAATCGTTTAACGGGGTCGCGATCCTGTCAAAGCTCCCCCTCGAAGACGTGACCCGCGGCTTGCCCGGCGATGACGACGATGAACAAGCCCGCTATATCGAGGCATCGGTGATGGGCGACAAACATGCCATCCGTATTTGCGGATTGTACCTGCCGAACGGAAATCCGGTGGAGTTGGACAGCGCGGGCGCCCCGGTCGCCGGTGGTAAATACGCCTACAAGCTGGCGTGGATGCAGCGCCTGCAAGACCGCGCCAAAGCCCTGTTGGCCGAAGAGACGCCGTTCTTGATGACCGGTGATTACAATATCATCCCCCAAGCCGAAGACGCAGCCAAACCCGATGCGTGGCGCGAGGATGCCTTGTTTCGCCTGGAATCGCGCACTGCCTGGCGGCGGTTGATCGCGCTTGGGCTGACAGACGCATTTCGCGCCCGCACCCAAGGGCCGGGGCATTACAGCTTTTGGGATTATCAGGCCGGGGCATGGAACCGCAATAACGGCATCCGTATCGACCATTTCCTGCTGAGCCCCGCCGTGGCCGATTGTTTGCGCGACTGCCAGATCGACAAGGATGTACGCGGGCGGGAAAAGCCGTCGGACCACGTGCCCGTCTGGGTTGATCTGGATATCTAGGCGTTACTTTTGCCATAAGCGGCGGGGGCCAGCCCCCCCGACCCCCGGGATATTTCAAAGCCAGAGAATAAAGGCATCACGCCTGAAGTTCGGCATCCCAATAGAGAAAATCCATCCAGCTTTCGTGCAAGTGGTTCGGTGGAAACTTACGGCCCATATTGCGCAAAGCCTCGGCGTCGGGTTGGCGCGGCGGTTTGCGCAGCTGAAACCCGGTTTGGTGCAGCGCCTTGGAGCCTTTGCGCAGATTGCACGGGCTGCACGCTGCCACCACGTTTTGCCAGCTTGTGATACCACCCGATGCGCGCGGCACCACGTGGTCAAAGGTCAGATCGCCCCGTGCGCCGCAGTATTGGCAGCAAAATTCATCCCTCAGAAATAAATTAAAGCGCGTGAAGGCCACGCGCTTTTGAGGTTTTACATAATCTTTGAGGACGACAACCGAGGGGATCCGTATCTCCATCGAGGGGCTGTGCACGTAGTCGTCGTATTCGGCGACGATATCCACCCTGTCCAGCCATTTCGCCTTGATCGCATCCTGCCAAGGCCACAGTGACAGCGGATAGTAGGACAATGGCCTGTAATCCGCATTCAGCACCAAGGCCGGCCTATGTTTCAACCCTGCAGGGCTGCGCGTAAATTCTGTTCTGAAATCGCCGTCCATGTAACTTAAACCCTTTGCCGTTCCGCGTCCGGTCCGGCGGGAACAGCCCCGCCGATGGTTAAAACTATATCTCGTGTTTTGCGTCTGACAAGTCGCAAATAAACACAAGATGTCGCAGAAATGGTATGATGGTTAAGTAACAGGCATATGAAGAACCATTGCACACCGGGTGCAAAGGTCAAAATTCTGTCAACACAGGAGCGAGAGGATATGGAGTTTGACTGGCATGCGGATGAGATCAGCCGCGCGACCCCATTGAATACGGCGTACAAATCAACCCAGAATGTCAGGCGGTTTTTGCGCAGCCAGTGCGGCGAAGCGTTCAAGTTCGACCGCCCGTTTATGGCCTGGATCAGAAGCGGCGCGCCTAAAACAATGGGCGACGTGGCCGATGAATGGACACGCCGCCAAGGGGGCGCTTAAAGCCCCAGTTTGTCGCGCATGAAAGCCAGCGAGACGCTTAGCCCGTCGGGCGCGATGCCGTGGCCGGTGCCTTTCATGATATGGGCAAACACATCGGTCCAGCCGGCGTCTTGCAAGGCTTGGGCCGCTTCGGGCAGCGATTGCGGCGGCACCACATCATCTGCATCGCCATGGATCAACAGAACCGGCGGGCGCACAACAGTGTCGTCCTTAAGCGCGTCGGGGTTGAGCAAACGCCCCGAAAACGCGACGATACCTGCAACGGCGTCTTCGCGGCGCGGGGCCACGTGCAGCGCCATCATCGTGCCCTGGCTAAAGCCAAAGAGAACGACCTGTTCGGGCAACAAATCTTCGTCCACCATCAGCGCGTCGAGAAACGCGTTCAGGTCCTGGACGGCCTGCATCATGCCGCGCTCGGATTCTTCTTCGGATGAATTATCGATCCACGGGATCGGAAACCACTGGAACCCCATCGGGGCACCGGCGCAGGCCTCGGGCGCGTCGGGGGCAATAAACAGCGTGTCGGGCAGATGTTCGCCCAAGGGATCGGCCAAGCCCAACAGGTCAGCACCATTGGCCCCATAGCCGTGCAGGAACACGACGGCAGACCGCGTTTCCCCCGATACCGGTTCGCGGCGTTCTGCATTTAAGACACGTGTCATGTGATCCCTTCCCTTTGTTTTACAACGCGGTAGTACGAAAACAGCGCACGGGCTGCAACCGACCTCCACGGTGACCAATCTTCGGCCATAAGCGCCAGCTGTTTCGGCTTTGGCCGCTCGGGCAGATCAAAAAGCGTTTTGGTGGCCTCTTGCAAGGCCAGATCGCCCTCGGCAAAGACATCGGCGCGGCCCAGCGAAAACATCGCATAGATTTGCGCCGTCCATGTGCCGACACCGGGGATCGCGGTGAGTGTCTTGATCACCTCGTCGTTGGGGGCATCGCGCAGGGCACCATAGTCGATGCCCGCCTGTGCCAACGCCAAAGCATAGCGGATTTTCTGGCGGCTCAGCCCTGCCGCGCGCAAGCCCTCTTCGCCCGCCGCGACAATCGCCGCCTCGTGGGTCAGGCCCTGCGCATCCATCTTGGCGCGCATTGCGTTGGCCGACGCGACGGACACTTGCTGGCCGATAATCGCGCCGATCAATGAGTCGAACCCATCGGCGCGCAGGCGCAGGGGCAAAGGGCCGGTGGCCTGCAAAGCATCTGCAAAACGCGGGTGCGCAGCGGCGAGCCAAGCTGCACCTTCGGCCACATCCGCATCGCAGGTGATAATCCGACCGACGCTCATAGGGTATCCAACCATTCTAGTCCCGCCTGTGCCGAACCCAGTACTTGCGCGCCCGTTGGCGGCGCTGGTCGGTCGATCACGATGGTACGCAACCCCATCTCGCGCGCCGCATCCAGCTTGGGGCGGCTCGGGGCACCGCCCACGTTCCGGCAAATCATCGTGTCGATGTTCAACTGCTCGAACAGCGCTATTTCCTGTGCAACCGTAAAGGGCGGCGTGCCAAACACCGGTTCCACAAAATCGGGCAACCCTCTGCGGGCATTCGGGCCGTTCTGGCGCAAGAACAGACGCGCGCCACTAAAGGGCGCGAATTGTGCGACGGTGCCCCTGCCCGTTGCGGCAAAAACCCGTGCGCCCGGTAATACCAATGCGCCAGCATCAGCAACCGATCCGGCGCGCAATAACGGCGGATCAACGGGCCAGACCGGCCGCAGCACCCGCGCGTAAGCCAACCCCAGATCGGCGGCGGCTGTGGCAGCAAGACCGGACACGTCAGAATCAAACCCGTGGCCCGCGTCGCAGATCGCGGTGATGCCCTGCTGTGTGAGAAAAAATTTCATATCCTCAAGCGACGCAGGTGCCCAGATTTGCGAAGCGATGGCCAAGGGGCCAAAACTGCGTTCCGGCGCGCGCAGGATGGCCTGCATTCTTTGCCCATTCTGCGCGATTTGGGTCGCGATATCATGCGCCTCGGCGCTGCCCGCGATCAACAATATATGAGAGGTCGGTTCCATGCTGTGATCGTCGCCCAGCCAGCGGGCAGACACAAGGGGCTTGCCGATCCCAAAACCTGAGTTTACCCCGTTGGCATGACAATGATTGATGATACCCGCGCCAAGCGCAACGTGGCCGTTCTGGTCATCGCGCAGGCATTCCTTGGCAGCCAGATGCCGATGTATTTTGTGATTGGCGGATTGGCGGGGCAGCAATTGTCGCCCAACGTTTGCCTTGCGACCTTGCCGATCTCGATGATCGTGTTCGGGTCCATGACAACCGCGCCTTGGTTGTCCGGCGTGATGCAGAAATTCGGGCGGCGTGCGGGTTTCGTGGTGGGCGCGTTTGGCGGAATGGCCGGGGCCGCGATCTGCGCCTATGCCCTGACGGTCCAAAGCTTTCTGATCTTCCTGCTGGGCAGCTATCTGATGGGCATCTACATGTCATCGCAGGGTTTTTTCCGTTTTGCCGCGACAGACACCGCATCAGATGAATTCCGCCCCAAGGCGATTTCATATGTGATGGCAGGTGGGCTTTTGTCGGCGATATTGGGGCCGCAACTGGTGGGGCTTTTAACCGATGCCAGCCCGGACGCGACTGTCATGCGGTTTTTCCCCGTATACGTGGCCGCCATTGCGTTGAACGCGGTTGGCATGCTGTTGTTTGCGTTTCTGCAAATCCCCAAACCACCCGTGCCGTCCGTTGATGCGCCCAAGGGTCGCACGCGGATGGAGCTTCTGAAGACGCCGCGCATTGCGGTCGCAGTGATCTGCGGGATGGTGTCCTATGCGTTGATGAACCTTGTCATGACATCGACCCCGCTGGCGGTTGTCGGCTGTGGCTATAACATTGTCGATGCGTCCCATGTGGTGACGGGTCACGTGTTGGCGATGTATGCGCCGTCGTTCTTTACCGGCCATCTGATCGCACGTTTCGGGGTCGAGAAAATCCTGGGCCTTGGCATTGCAATTCTGGCCGTTGCAGGAATGGTCGCCTTGCAAGGGGTCGAACTGGGCAATTTCTACATCGCGTTGATCTTGCTGGGCATCGGCTGGAACTTTGGCTTTATCGGGGCCACATCGATGCTGGCTGGCGCACATGAACCCCACGAACGTGGCCGGATGCAAGGGTTGAACGATCTGTTGGTGTTCGGTGGCGTGACCTTTGCATCGCTGGCCAGTGGCGGTTTGATGAACTGTTCAGGCGGCAGCGCTGTCGAAGGCTGGGCCGCCGTGAATATCGCGATGATCCCGTTTCTGGTGCTGGCCGGTGGCGCGTTGATCTGGCTTGTACTGCGTCAAAAACCTGAACAGGCGTAACCTTACCAACGCCCGCTTAGGGCGCGCCACGGCAGGGCAAACCGGTCAAGCGGGGGCAAGGTACCGGACCCGACGCGCGACGGCGTCTCAATCGCGGCTTTCAGCACCGCCGCACTTGCCCCGATGCTAAACAGCGCGGGCCGCGCAGCCGCCGATATTTCACCACGCGATTGACGGGCTTTTTCCAGCCGTGTCAGTGCCTTGCGGGCCAGTTCAGATACGCCGGCATCGGTACCATCCAATAGCGGGACGCGTCCCTGTTCCACCAGTTCTGGGATTGCATGCAGCCATGCGGCCACGCCTGCGCCATAGCCGGCATCGCGCACAACAGTCTCGTCCGCCGCACCCAAGCTTGAGGCGGCAACCCACATCAAACTGCCCGCCGTCTGATCAATATAGGCGTCAAAATGCGCCGTATCCTCGAATGCATCGCGGTAGATATCCCATCGCCGCGCGCCCACCAACGTATCCAGATGATGCGCCTGATCCGCCGCAATGACAGCCGCCAAGGGCGTTGCAACCTCGTGTCTGCGCACGGGGCCGGATTGCCCGATTTCGTCGCAAACATCGCGCCACCACTGCAGGCGCATTTCAGCGATCATCGCCTCTTGCGTAACCCAAGGCGCGCGCGCCACTTCGATATTGAACGCATAAAGCGGGAACAGAACCCGCCGCGCCTTGACAGGTGCCGCCATAGCCGCCCGAAACCGCAGCGGGTCCGCGCGTTCAACAATAGCGGCGCAGGCGGTCAGGTCGTCGTCAAATTGCATCCAGAAAATCCAATATAGCCTGAGCTGTTTCAGGGGCATCAACGATTGCCAAATGCCCGTATCCCGGCACGATCAGATAGGTGCCTTTGTCGTTCACGGGGGCCATCGTTTCCTCGTATTTATCCGCATAAAACGCGCTGTCATCGGCCCCAGCAACCAGCAAGAACGCCGGCAACGTGGCCACATCACGCAGATAATCGGCTCGCGGCGCAAAGCCCCTGTTCATCCGGTAGCTATAGGCAGTGGTGGCAGTATCGCCCAAGGGCCCGTCCAACACCTGCTTGGGCATTGCGAACTGGATCACCGTTTTATCATTCAACGCAGTGATGCGGAATGCGTTCAGGATCGACAGGCCGATAATTCGGCGCAACTGCACCTTTTCCCAGCCGCCCGAATTTTCCTGCGTTGTCGGCGCGTTGTGCTTGAGGAACGGGGCCAGCAGCACCGCGCCATCCAGCAGGGTGCCATATTCGCTGCCAGCAAACCGCGCGACCAAGCCGCCGCCAGACGAATGCCCGCCCATCACGATCTTTTGGCCCGGCACATGCACTGCGGTGATCAGATCAACCAGATCATCCTCAAGCTGGGCGATATAATCGATGTCGCCGCGCCGACCCGGTGCCGTGCCGTGGCCGCGCAGATCAGGGGTCAGAACTGTCGCCTTTTCGCTCAGCTTTTGGGCCATCTCGACGAATTGCAGCCCGTGCCAACCCGATCCATGCACCAACACCAACAGCGGTGCGCCAGCAGGCCCGTCAAACCGGCGGTATTTCAACCCATAGCCATCGCGCATGGCAGTGCTCAGCAAGGGTGGGATCACGGGCATGGCGGTGTCTTGCGACAGATATTCGTCGAAATCCAACACCTTAGCCGCGGCAACGGGTTTGGCGGGATCGGTCACGACCAGAACAACGGCGACAATCAATGTGACCATCACGCTTAACGCAATCGAAAGGGCGATCTTAATCAGCATGCTCGCCGCCCATTACGTCTTGATGTCCCGGATAAGCTTCCAGCGGATCGCGTCCAACAGCGCCTCAAACGACGCATCCACTATGTTCGCCGATACCCCGACAGTGGACCAACGCCGCCCCTGCCCGTCTTCGCTGTCGATGATGACGCGGGTCACCGCTTCTGTACCACCTTGGGTGATGCGCACCTTGAAATCGACCAGATGCATGTCTTCCAGCAGGGCAGAATACTGCCCCAGATCCTTGACCAACGCCTTGGAAAGCGCGTTCACCGGGCCGCGATCGCAGCCCTCGGCATCCATGCTTTCACTGACCGACAGCCGCTTTTCGCCGTCGACTTTGACAACGACAACGGCCTCGGACAGGCTGACCATCTGGTCGTATTTATTTTTGCGCCGCTCGACCGTCACGCGGTACCGCTTGACCTCGAACAGGTCAGGCATCTGCCCCAAGGCCTGCCGCGCCAACAGCTCAAAGCTCGCCTGTGCGGTGTCATAGCTATAGCCATCCGCCTCGCGTGCCTTGACCTGATCCAGGATCAACCCAAGCGCCGGATCGCCCTTGGCAACCGTCAGCCCCGCGCTCTCCAAACGGCGGCGCAGGTTCGATTGCCCAGCCTGGTTCGACATCGGAATGATCCGCGCATTGCCCACCAACTCGGGCTGGACATGTTCGTAGGTTGACGGGTCTTTCAGGATCGCGGATGCGTGCAGCCCCGCCTTGTGCGCAAAGGCCGACGACCCGACAAATGCCGCCTGTTTCATCGGCACACGGTTCAGTATTTCATCAAGGCTGCGGCTGATCTGGGTCAGCCCCTCAAGCGCGGACAAGGTGATCCCGGTATTATAGGCGCTGGCATAGGGTTCTTTCAGCAGCAAGATCGGGATCAGCGTGGTGAGGTTGGCATTGCCGCAGCGTTCGCCCAACCCGTTCAACGTGCCTTGGATTTGCCGCGCGCCCGCATCCACGGCGGACAGCGAACAGGCCACGGCGTTTTCGGTGTCATTATGCGTGTGAATACCCAGATGGGTACCGGGAATACCCGCCGCAATCACTTCGCCCGTGATACGTCCCACCTCGGCTGGCATGGTGCCGCCATTGGTGTCGCACAGCACAATCCAGCGCGCACCTGCGTCATAGGCCGCCTTGATCGCTGTCAGCGCATAGTCGGGATTGGCCTTGTAACCGTCAAAGAAATGTTCAGCGTCAAACAGCGCCTCGCGCCCTTGAGCGAGCAGATAGGCAATTGATTTCGCGATGTTTTCGGTGTTTTCCGCCAGATCGATGCCAAGGGCGGCGGTCACGTGAAAATCATGGGTCTTGCCGACGAGGCAAACGGTATCCGTACCCGCATTCATCACGGCGGCCAGCACATCATCGTTTTCGGCTGAGAAGCCCGCGCGTTTGGTCATCCCGAAGGCCGTCATCTTGGCGCGGGTGCGCGGCGCATCGTCAAAGAACGCTGAATCCGTCGGGTTCGCTCCCGGCCATCCGCCTTCGATATAATCCACGCCAAGGCTGTCTAAGGCGTTGGAAATGGTGATCTTCTCGGCGGTCGAGAATTGCACCCCTTGGGTTTGCTGCCCGTCGCGGAGGGTGGTGTCGTAGAGGTAGAGGCGTTCGCGGGTCATAAGACTGCCCTCGCGTTTGTCCCCATCTTAGGTCGTACCTCTTGCACGACCTGTCCCCGGCCGCCCCCCCGGGCGGGGACAAGCCCCCCTCGCTGCCGAAAACAGGTCTGTGTTGTCAGGCGCATCATTTGAGGGCCTCTAGTTTGGCTGGGTCGAAATTAGGGCCTGGTTGCAAAAGAACACCGTCCTTTGACATTTGAACATTTACACCAGCCTCACCTAAACCGGATTTGAGTTGATCAAGTTTTGTGAAATCTTTTGTTGTTAAGGCGTCGGCTCTAAGTAACTCGAAATCATTGGCAAGTTTGTTCAGGGTTTCAGGTAGTTTGGCATCAACCTCACCCCATGTTCTTGTGACGGTGCCCTCTACAATTGAACTTTCTGATACTTCACTGGAGGAAGAAATAAATTCGAAAGAATGAAACTTACGAACCAATTCATCTGGGTCGAACCCCAACATAATAAGCGACGATGCCAGTCGATGAGCATCTGATTTCTTTAAGTAACCATTCAAAAGCGTGAGCGCGAGGGACGTATTCAAATCACTTGAGAGCGCATCTACGAATTCAGATGGGGGCGGAATCTCTAGTCCTCCAACCCTCGCACGCATAAAATTTAGATTTATGTCAGAAAGTAACTCGGCCATCTTTCGTAGCGTCTTCTCAGCCTCTTCCCGCTTCTTCTCCGTCCAGTCCATCGGCTTGCGGTAATGCGTGCTCAGCATCACAAAACGGATCACCTCGCCCGGCACACCCTGATCCAGCAAATCGCGCACGGTAAAAAAGTTGCCCAGCGACTTGGACATCTTCTTACCCTCGACCTGCAACATCTCATTGTGCAGCCAGTAGTTCGCAAAACCCGACCCCGGATGGGCACAGCAGCTTTGGGCGATCTCGTTTTCATGATGCGGGAACATCAGATCGTTGCCGCCGCCGTGAATGTCGAAATGCGCGCCGAGCAGCTCATAAGACATCGCGGAGCATTCGATATGCCACCCCGGACGGCCACGGCCCCACGGACTGTTCCAACCCGGCGTTGCATCATCCGACGGTTTCCACAGCACGAAATCCATCGGGTTACGCTTGTACGGGGCCACTTCGACCCGCGCACCGGCGATCATGTCGTCAATCGACCTCCCCGACAGCGCGCCATATTCTTTGTAGCTTTCGACGGCGAACAGCACATGCCCCTCGGCAGCATAAGCATGACCGCTGGCAATCAGGCCCTCGATCATCTTGACCATCTGCGGAATATACGCCGTTGCGCGCGGCATCTCGTTCGGCTCAAGCGCACCAACAGCCGCCATATCGTCCAGAAACCACTGGGTCGTCTCAGCGGTGATCTCGGCAATCGAGCGGCCGCTTTCGGCAGCACGTGCGTTGATCTTGTCATCCACGTCGGTGAAATTGCGCACATAGGTCACGTGATCCGGCCCATAAACATGGCGCAGCAACCGGTACAGCACGTCAAACACGATCACGGGCCGCGCGTTGCCCAGATGCGCACGGTCATAGACCGTAGGCCCGCAGACATACATCCGCACGTTTTCAGGATCGATGGGAACGAATTCCTCGCGTTTGCGGGTTTTCGTGTTGTGCAGCTTGATCGTCGTCATATGGCGCGTCCTTACGCAAGTATGGCGCGGGCATGGCACATTTGGTTTGAAAAGAAAACGCTATGAACAGGCCCGCTGGAAAGTCTCAGCAGGAAATACAGCAAATAATTGATGTGTTCATTTTCATAACACGTGCCTAGCGCGGGGGGCCCCTACGGGTCAAGCTTGATTGACAAAGCCTGCCACCTCTGCGCCCCTGCGCCCCAAACAGGTTAATCGGAGATAACGAATGCAGCTTTCCTCTCGCATCACAGGTCTTTTGGGTGGCGGATCAGATGGTTGGGGCGTGTTCATGCGCGCCCGCCAGATGATCGCTGACGGCACCCCTGTCACCGAATTGACCATCGGAGAGCATGACATCCGCACCGCCGCCCCCATTTTGCAGGAAATGCACCGCGCCGCCCTTGCCGGGCACACGGGCTATGCATCTGTTCCGGGCACGACGACGTTGCGCGATACGGTTGCCCAGCGCGTGCAAGACCGCACAGGCGTGCCCACGACCCGTGATAACGTGGTGATCACCCCCGGCGGCCAAGCCGCCCTGTTCGCCGCCCATGCTGCCGTCACCAACCCCGGTGACACGGCGCTGTTTATCGATCCCTATTATGCCACTTACCCCGGCACGATCCGCGGTGTCAGCGCTGTGCCCAAAGCGGTGCCCGCCCATGCGGATGATGCCTTTCAGCCCCGCGCCGATGTGATTGCTGCCGCTGCACCGGGGGCAAAATCGCTGCTGGTCAATTCGCCCAACAACCCCACGGGCGTGGTTTACACTCGCTCAACGCTGGATGGCATCGCGCGCGCCTGTCAGGATCACGACCTGTGGCTGATCTCTGACGAAGTTTACGACACGCAAGTCTGGAAAGGCGCACATATTTCGCCACGCGCCCTGCCTGATATGGCGGATCGCACCCTTGTTGTGGGGTCCATGTCGAAAAGTCATGCAATGACGGGGTCGCGCTGCGGCTGGATCGTGGGGCCAGTGGATGCAATCGACCATCTGACCAACCTTGCCACCCATACGACCTATGGCGTGCCCGGCTTTATCCAAGACGCTGCACAATTTGCCTTGAACCAAGGGCCCGAGTTCGAAACTGAAATCGCAGCCCCCTTCCAGCGTCGCCGCGTATTGGCGCAAGACATCATTGCCCAGCAAAACGCCGTGACCTTGGTGCCCGCCGATGGCGCGATGTACCTGATGCTGGATATCCGCAGCACCGGAATGTCGGGCGAAGACTTTGCCTATGCGCTTCTTGAGGCGCACCATATAGCTGTGATGCCGGGCGAAAGCTTTGGCACCGCTGCCGCTGGCCATATCAGGGTCGCCATGACGATCGAGGATAGCGCCTTTGCACAGGCCCTCAAAACCTTGTGTACCTTCGCTGAAAGCCGCGCGCACTAACACCAGAAGATCACAACTAAAAAAGGGCCGAGGTATAATCCCCGGCCCCTTTTCTCTGGCTTTTAAATATCCCCGCCGGAGGCGTCTTTTTCCAGACGCCCCCGAACGGCACACCGCCAGTATTATTTATACGTGTCGCTTAGAAACGGTAGGAACCGCGCAGGGTAAAGGTTGTCGCGTCCAGATCGTTACCGGCTGTG
>SWCC01007045.1_pt1 | contig 15568 bp, 14 predicted proteins | sample 4692971 | NCBI WGS metagenome assembly SWCC01 (sample SAMN10267277, study PRJNA491770) | bioreactor metagenome | isolation source: DHS bioreactor inoculated with subseafloor sediment | place: Japan: off Shimokita Peninsula | collected 2006-08 | reverse complement strand
ACAAGGTGCAAAACAAAGATCACCCCGGCATTCAATTGTATTGAAATCATTTAGGTTGGAAGTCGACAATACGGTCCTTCCCCCGTACGATTTTTAGTAGCGGGGAGGGGATTTGTCGGAGCGGGGCGCAGATCCTGAGTCGTCGAAGGGAACCCCTGACAGCCACCTCGAAGGTGCTTCGGGTTATGAGCCTGTTCAATAGTCCAAACAGTAGAAAGCACCAGACACCAACCTGTAGCAATAGCGATTGCTTACGGCGAAACTCAGTGTCTGGTGTTTTCCGTTATTATCTGTTGTTTTGGCTAATTCTGTTAGAAAACTGTTAGAAAGAGGTGTATGTCAAAATCTTGTAGTAGCTTTAGTCATGGAGTTAGATTATATGGAAGGGGGTTCGATTCCCCCCGGCTGTTGTACCACTTTCTAAGTTAGTTTTATCACAGTGTTTGTCAAGTTCGCTGGGGGTTGAAAACAGAAATTAGTCCAGTATGGCATCGATGCTGTTGAGTCCATACACCGGAGGAATGCCGGACATGAATTCCGAGGTCAGGCTTTCGCTGTTCAATAACAATCTATTCCCCTCGATGATTTTCTCATTGCGCAATTGCTGGGCCCAGTCGATGATGCTATCAATGGTGGGAACGTCCAGAGCTAGTTGGTCGGCAATCCATTTTGCGATGCACAGGCCATAATGAATGTCGTCTGTAAAGAAGCGGTGGTCCTTGTCAATGATCCATTCGCCGCTTTCTAATTGAATGGTGGGTGGTTTGATGGCTCCCAACGTCAGCGAAGTCGTGAATGACTCGCGAATGTCGGTGTTTTCCGACTGGTATGAGAGTCGCTCAAGACCCAAATAATCAAGCATGTATTGGAAATCCTGCTGAGGATATTTTGCCTTGATGGTATCTCGAATCTTAGAGAAATCCGCGTCTAATTCCTGTAGAAGGTCGGCGGATTTTTGGTCATAGTCGCGGTAAAAATAGGGGATATCTTCTTTGTTCGCCCATTTCCCATGGTATTTGAGAAACAAACCGTAGCAACGCGAAGGATGGATGATTTGGTTGTCGACAGACAGAGTCAGTGACAAAAAATTGGCGGCCTGTCGGAAAGGTCCTTTTTTCAGCCACCGCTCGCAAATATTCTTCAACAAAAGGTCATTGAGTTCAGAGAAACGATTCGGCGGTGACACCGCCACGACATTGAGCTCCTTACAACCATAGGTCACTCCCACCTTACCATACTCAATGACCCGGCAAATCCACGGAATCAAACCGATGGCAAAGGTGGTGATATTGTTCAGATCGAATTTCCTCTTGATCTCATCGACCATCCAGTTAAATCCTGCTTGACCATAGATGGTCCCGACAAACACCTCTTTATCTTTCGCAAGATGCGGCGCCAGGCCGTGAAGAGCGAAGCGATATTTGCATACAGGCATGCACAAAATCACAAAACTTGCCTGTGGAATGACTTCAGCCGGATTGTCACTGATTTTCGTCAGGGAACCACTAAACTCCTCCTGGAGTTCCCCATGAATCGAGTGCAACTGAACATCGACCTTCCGGGACCATTCCTTCGGCTTTCGTGTGAGAATGTTGACGTCAAAACCCGCACCGGAAAGAAAAGGAATCAAAACATGCGTACTACTACCGCCACCGACAATCGTCACATCTTGTTTTTCTTGTTCAACCATGTTGTCAGCTTATTTGTCTGCAATTCTCAAAATGACAGGGCTCTCCTTAACATTATCCGCTACGAGTAATCGCTTTCTTCATTCATACAACTCACCCAGACACATTATACTATATTAAAACACAACATTAATATGAACATTAGATTAGCGTACAACTCCCGACAACACTTTGAAAGCAGATGTGTGGAGATGGGCGACATTCAGCAATCGAATCTTCAACATCTGCTTTCAAAATGTTTCCTTTACCGCGAATCAAATTTAGACTGCATTTATACGTGCGAGTTTTCCGACATCTTGCAGCGATGGTTGGGAAGCCGTTCGATCAAGCTGATCCAGGAGCACCCTTACCCGCAGGTCACAGCAACTGTTCCGGCAGAAGACACCCTTTTCGAATCGCCATTCTCCGTTGGAATAGTCATATAGATATCGACCCGGCTTGCCGTCTATGTACATTTGAGACTCCACATAGGCAGCGAAGTGCGACTGAATCTCGTTAACGACAAGGTGCCCATCGGGCGTCTCAAAGATGTCAACATTCATCGCCGTGTATCCGGCATTCTCGGTTAACTCGCGAATGAAGTCCAACAGCGCTCGTGGAGGATCATACCAGCCCACCTTTCCGGAACCACTATGAAACACCCCATCTATGAGCTTCTGATGTCCGAAATACGACTCGCCGATTCGAATCATTCGCCACTCGGCTACTTCCGGGAGAAATTCCTGAAACAGGATGTAACCCCATTCACTATCCCGGCTGTCGGCTCCTCGGCAGACGATCCCTTTCCCGAAACGATGATTGACATATCGCAAGAGTTCAGTGCGGTCATGAAGGATCTCCACCCCCGCGCTCCTGGAGCCCATGTTGTGCTTTACGACAAGCGGCAAGTCGGCATCTTTAGCAAATACAAGCGCTTGTTCGTGCGAATAGAATACCCATGTCTTAGTATGTGGAATGTTGTTAGCTTCCAGCCAATAAGACATCCGCAGTTTGCTCTCATTTAACCACACTTCATTGTAGGTTGGGTAGATGGTCTTGTGCATCTCGTCAACCATTGTCTTCAATCGTTCGTCAAACATACGTTTCCATATGCTCACCTTGAAGGAGGGCCACACAAGAAAAGCGTCACATCCGCAGCCCCGTACAACCTGGATCCAGTTAGGGCCTGAGATGTCGAGAGTCTTGTGGCGAACCCCTAAGTCTTCACACGCGGCGATATATGGTAAATGGTTGTTATCAGATTCTTCGATTATGCCGAGCACGTGCCGCGATTTGTTGTGAAGCGGGAGCACCGATTCGATACTTCGATGAGAATCAGACCTTAGCGGCATAGTTGCATGAGCCTTGGACACGTTCATTTGCTTCCTTTATGCTTTTTCAATGAATCCGTTCTTTTCAGAACAACATCCATCTTTTCGTTCGAGATATCGCAGAACAAATCTGGTCTTAGTCTCGCGGTTTTCCACAGGTGAAACCACCAGACCAATCTAACTCGTACGTTGTCTGTTGCTCCTGTGGGAGATATTCTAACGTCTCGGGAGGGGGGGCCAACGGACCAGTCCGACACTCTCTATAAATAAAGATATATAAAAGACTGTGACTATTCAAGTCTTATCTTGCCAGATTGAAGACAGGCTCCGTAATTAGTGCCATATCAAGTGGTTAGGGCTGATATGGTAAATTCTGGTGGAACTGTAAGGACGCTTCTATCGAAGCACAGCGAGCACATATACAAGTTGATCCGAAGATTTCACTTGACAGCCACCTCGAAGGTGCTTCGGGTTATGAGCTTGCTCAGTTGTCCAAATAACAGAAAGCACCAGACACTAATCCGTAGTAATAGCAATTATTTAAGGGAAACACAGTGTTTGGTGTTTTCTCTTATTATCTGTTGTTCTTGCTCGTTTTGTTAAAAAAATGTTAGAAAGAGGTGTATGTCAATATCTACAAACTAAATCATTAAATGCGCGCTATTTTAAAAATAATTTATCGAAAGAAACTTACCTCGTTGTATGTTTGGGCGGAATATCCTTTCCACATAACTTGCAACGAACCGTCTAATGCTTCATGTCGGAAGACAGGATCTGCGACTGTTTACATTTCAGGTATCCTCTGAACTAACTGCATCGGTTCGGAAAACGTGGCTCTTGGCTCAGGCTATCTAAAATGGCTACAAGATGTCGTTATCCTGGATCAGACTGGACAGAGTGAACATACCTACAATTTCGCCCTGATGTTCGACGGGGGCGCGGTGAACTCCGATCTGTTGAATCAGGCGGATCGCATAGCGGATATCCATTTGCGCCGGAATCGTTATGACCGGTTTGGTCATGATTTCGTAAACAAACACGCTTTCGGCATCACGGTCGGGAACAATAACATCCTTAACCAAGTCCATGATAGTGATGATTCCCCATGCATCATCATCATTGCGTTTGCCCACCAGCAGTTCGGACACATTGGATGCGCGCATCATTGCGGCAGCCTCCTTGGAAGATGCCATTCCATCAATGCTCAGCACCTCCTTCTGCATAACATCTCGTACCCGTATGATCGGTGCAGACATAAAAAACTCCTTAATCTTTAAAGGTAACTCGGTCTTATTTGTTTGCGGTTATAAATACTTGTCTCGGACCTCTTTTTTAAATTTATCCATTTGACTCTCCAGGCCGACTACCTCCTCCACAAGCAAGACAAAGGCGATACCTGTTCCCGGCTTATCGAATTCCCCTGCGGTTTTTATGGCCTCCAGGACTTGCTTCACCAGATGTTCCTCAACCAGGAACATTAAAATATCAGTCGGGCCTTCTAGCGTTAGACCGAAAAAGGACTTTGCCTCGTGCATGCCGGTACCGCGTGCAGGTATAATCGTTGCACCGGTAGCGCCGGCTTCCTTGGCCGCATCCACAATCGGGTCAGTCTTGTGGGTTTTGACCGGAGCGAAAATAATTTTGAATTTCATTTATTTTCTCCATGCAAATGTTTTTTAATCCTATGGGTTTCTACCCAATGAGTTAACTGAGCGTACCCCATTACAGTAATAATCGGAAAAAGACTGGCAAAAGCGATAAGTCCGAAGCCGTCAAGCGCCGGATTGCGCCCAGGAACAGCCTCGGACAATCCAAGACCGAGAGCGGCCACTAGAGGTACTGTTACGGTCGATGTTGTTACACCGCCGGAGTCATAAGCCAATGCAATTATTTTTTTGGGCACAATAAAAGTCTGCACAATAACAATTACATATCCAGCAAGAATGTACAGATGCAACGGCGTTCCAGTAACGATGCGAAATGCACCCAACGCAATCCCCACAGCAACTCCCACTGCCACGGTGATGCGGAGCCCCCATTGACTGATAGCACCACCGGACACTTCTTTAACTTTGATTGCCACGGCCAGAAGAGAAGGCTCCGCGATAGTCGTGGAAAAACCGATCAAGGCCGCAAAAAGGTAGATCCAACCGTAGGCGGTCCATCCAGTCCGAACTACGGCGCTCTCACCGGCAAGGAATGCCGGATCGGAAAGCTGTGCGGCCATAATCTTGCCGATCGGAAACAATGCCTTTTCCAAGCCAATGAGGAACATTGCCAAGCCGATGACCACGTACACACCGCCGATTATGAGGCGCCGCAGGTGCGGGATGGGCTGGCGTAGAAAGAACAACTGAAAGCATGTAATCAGCAGTACAATCGGCAGAATATCCCGAATTGTCGCGAGCAGTACTGCGGCAAAATCATATAAGAATGTCATATTCGTTCTTTCCTGTTATCACTTAAAAACAACAATCCCGTATCCCATCACAAAGATCATAGGAAGCAGCGATGCGAAGGCAATGAGTCCAAAGCCGTCCAGCAGCGGACTGCGCCCTTTAATTATTGAGGCCAGTCCTACGCCTAAGGCCGCAACCAGAGGGACGGTTACGGTAGATGTCGTTACTCCGCCTGCATCGTAAGCTATGCCGATAATCTCTTTGGGAGCGATCAAAGTCATGAGCATAACCATCACGTAACCACCAATTATCAAATAGTGGATTGGCCAACCGCGGAGAATACGCAACACACCGATGAGAATGGCTACTCCCACAGAGAAGGCTACAGACAATCGCAACCCGAGAGCGTAGCTCTTCAAGGATGCTTCTGCCGATGAAATAAGATTCCCCTGTGCGGCGATATCAGCGGCCTCGGCCGATATGGCGATCAATGCAGGTTCCGCAATCGTGGTGGAAAAGCCGAGCAAAAAGGCGAATAAGAGCAACCAGAACAGACTGCCCTTGCGGGCCAGTGCGTGGGCCATTGTTTCGCCGATGGGAAACAAGCCCATCTCCAACCCCTGCACAAACAGCATCAGTCCAATAACAACAAGAATACCGCCGAATATAACTTCGGCCAAATTGGGCAAGGGTTGCTGAAGAACAACTATCTGGAAAAACGCAATCACCAGAATGATCGGCAGCAGATCCTTGAACGAGATCAAAAGCTTTCTCAAGACAGCCAACAAAATGGGGTAGGCTAAGGACGTTTTCATTTTCCATCCACAACTATCAATATCTTCCTTGATTAAAAAAAACTGCCGTTCCCAATAAATGCCAATAATCTTATATTACTTCGTTTTTGATAATCAATATATCTTACCTATCACCTCGAATGTCTTCGAGTCACACTACGTCCAGCGGGTCTTGTCCGGGATATCCATCTGCAAATATTCTTCGGAAATTTCATCACGGACCCCGCAATCGGTTTGCTGCTTATCCACCAAAATTAAGTAATCGTCGAGGCATCGCACAAGTGATTCAGTAAAAGCAAACTTCTGGCGTTTTCTGAACGAAGCCGAATCTTTGTACGTCATCCTGTCTTCATCCTAACGAAACACGCCGCATGGCCCGGTCGAGGCGAACGGCGGTCGTATAAAGAATAAATAACTGACCTGATAGACTTCAGACCAATAATAAAATTGTCCATATTTAGCTGAAATGGCACGTGACGATATTCTTGAAATCGGAGCTGCACTTTTAAGGTAGGATGTGAAAATTTTGTGGGCGGCAGACGTCCTCGTCTACCCCGGCCTTCCTGGCATGAGCACCACACAACAAGGTGCAAAACAAAGATCACCCCGGCATTCAATTGTATTGAAATGATTCGTGTTGGAAGTCGACAATACGGTCCTCCCCCCGTACGATTTTTGGTAGCGGGGAGGGGATTTGTCGGAGCGGAGCGCAGATCCTGAGTCGTCGAAGTAAACCCCTGACAGCCACCTCGAAGGTGCTTCGGGTTATGACCTTGCTCAGTTGTCCAAACAACAGAAAGCACCAGACACTAACCTGTAGTAACAGCAAAGACTTACATGGAACTCAGTGTCTGGTGTTTCTTCTTATTATCTACTGTTCTTGCTCGTTTTGTTAGAAAAGTGTTAGAAAGAGGTGTATGTCAAAAACTTGTAAAACATTTATATGTTTGCATAACTGGACTTTTATGACGATATTAAAGACAATACAAGTCATAAAGTGATATCTTAATGTACATGGAGGATGATATGTGTAGATTTAAATTATCACAAATTCTAATGACATCTCTGATCCTGCTTACATTCACAATTTCAATTAACGCCGAAGTTCCACAGCTAATCAATTATCAGGGACGGTTAACTGATACTGGAGGCAACCCTGTGGAGGATGCTGAATATCTTCTCACATTTACAATTTATGATGGCTCTGAATCAATCATTTGGCGGGAAATTCACACAAATGTCAATACAAGCAACGGACTTTTCAATGTTCTTTTGGGTGCTGGTGATAACACAGGATATGGTCCTTTGACTGGCAGCCACTTTGAAGGATCTGAACGATGGTTAGGTATACAAGTTAATGGGGATCTAGAAATAGTACCCAGAACTAGACTAACTTCAGTCCCATTCTCTTATCATTCCCTCAACGCAGATGATGCAGATATGGTAGATGGGGTCGATGCATCAGATTTAGAGGAATCAGCAGAGATTATTTCCGCCATCGACCAATTCAGTGAAGATTTAAGTCAAATGCAATTCGATAATCTATTCCATTATTATTATGGAGAGTTTTGGGGACCTGGAACGTATGTTCTGTTTACTGCTCCTGCCGACAAGGCAATTTATATTACCGGCATTATAGGATTTGCCGATGGAAGTGATATAGCACATACTAAATTTGAAGTAGATGGTTCCACCGTATTAAATGTCCCGGTTGGTAATTCCTCTGACCGCTTAATTTCATGGACAAGCTGCGGGGGGGCACCAATTAAGATGGAGCCTAACCAACACATAAGCATGACAATCTCTGGGGCAGGGTATATTACTATTACTGGTTATCAGTTTTGATTGTTTAATGGCAAGGTGACCTATCCGCTTGCGGATTGTTGAAAAAGATATCAAATCTGTCTTCACGAGCGAAGCGAAGCAAACTCATTAAAGCAGTAATAAAAAGTTCTGTTAGAAAACCAATTATTCATGGACAAAAGAAAACCACAATAGGCTCTTAACCTATTGTGGTTTAGTAGATTTGGTAGCGGGGAGGGGATTTGTCGAAGCCCGGCAGGGCGGAGATCCTGAGTCTTCGAAGGGAACCCCTGACGGTAATTATAGATTTAATCAACTCGTTAAATATTACTTACATACATCACAAATACTTATAGGGTCATTCCATTCTTTAGTGGCATTTAGAACGTGTTTGTTATTTGATACACCTGAAAAATTACTACACCAAATAATGAGCCAATAGCTATTTTCCTTTTCACCAGTTTTAAATGTATCCGAATCAAGTTTTGTTAAATTGAAGGCATCAGAGTATATTCCACCACTTTTTACATGTTGAAAGACATGTGGACATGCTTTATAATTTTCTGCATGCAAAGTAATATGGTGTCTATCATTATGGGTATTCACATAAACAAAAAACCTTGGCATATTTTCCTCTCTTAATTTAGAACCTACTAATAATTGTTTGGGCGACAGACGCCCTCGCCTACCCCACCCCTTCACTTCTGTGGGAGAGGCCACCGCTTACACTGAGCGATGAGTTTACTCGAAGAAGACGTGCATTGCCAAGCGAACCAACGCGTCTTCCCGCCGCTCGATCTCCTCTGCAGTCCAAGCTGTCGGTACAACATCATATGAAAAAGCCGTAATAGCCCTATCGAACTTTGTATTCGATGTTCCGGTTCTCATCTCATTCGCAAGAGATGAGGTCAGCCTGCATGGCTGACCACTATAAATCTTCTGTTTCTCGTAGAACGGTTTATTATGTAAGGCGGAATTATCGTTACCAGATACCAAAGTAAGATTCCCTAACCTTGCTGTAAGATACGCATACGTCTCCTGGTTCACATCATCACCGTCACCACTTGGTGTCTCTGGCAAAATGTGTTCAATAGTATATTCATCATATATAGAGCCGTCTAATGCACTGCCAAGTTTACATAGCAAGTAGTGGACTTTGCGTTTGTCTCCCTGTGATCTTATCTTAAAACTTTTCAGCGCCGTTTGAACTAGTGACTTCTTTTCATCAGCTAGACTCTTGACCTTATTGAGTGCCGCCCCAAGCTTGTCCCGGTTTTCCATGGCATATCTAATTCCCTTGGATATTTCACAAAACGATCGCTCCAACTGGTTCGTTTTCGATCCGGTAATGACATATGCGAATGCAAGATGTTCCAAATTCCTGCAGAGCTCCAGGAATAATTGGTCATTCGCATTAAGCATCGACGCTGCTAGAAGTAAGATGTTCCCTTGCTTGAATAGAAGCCTCTTGATCGACCGGATGGATCTGTTTCCCACCCCCTGAGTGAACTCCACATATCTCTTTGAGCTGTCACAAAGGTCCTCCAACATAGCGAGCACCTGACCTTCTATCTGGTCCCTAGACTCGGCCTTAAACCAAGCATACACAGCATCCCTCTTGATGTAATGACCGTGGGACATAATGTAGTGGCGGAGAAAAGTTGAGGGGGCAACAACATATCGACTTTTACTCTGGGTGAGGTTCTCAATAAATTTCTCCCATTTTTGCGAGAATTCTTCATACTTGCTATCGCTCAACTTGTACAGCAAAAGGTTCTTCAACAAATCCTCCGGTTCCAGCCTGGAGCCCTTCGCATTGAGGGTCTCAAAAATCCGATAGGCACTGGATTTCACCAGAAGTTTCTGTTTTTATAACATATACGTTGTCTCGGAAATAGCACATATAGTCCTGGAGTTCTTCTAGTGTGAACCCATCGATGAATTCGCAGATGACTTGGTGTGCGTTATATAGGCTCAGTCCCGATATGCTAAGGGATCTCTTATTAATGTCATTCCCGTTTAGAAGATGTTTGAATATTGCATCATCCTGACATTGTAATTCCAGCCAGAAGTGGTGAACATCTTGCTTAGCATCATTGTCCCAGACCTTGGCGCACACCTTTTTATCCATGTGGTCAGCAAAACCCGGGCAACCATGTTTCTTCTCGGCAGCGTGACGTGCCGCAGCAAAAAGTAGCATTATCGTAGCCATTCGTTGTTGCCCATCGATAACAGTCATCTGGCCACGCGTATTCCCGTCCAGCGCAAGGACCATTCCACCTATGAAATATTGCTTACTGCCATCGTCCATACTCTCTTGGACATCCTTTAACAGTGCGGTTACTTCATCCTCTGTCCAAACGTATTTGCGCTGAAGCCTCGGTATCGTGTAAACAGTCTGCGACAAGAGTGCATCGATGCTCGCTGGTTCCGACTTAAACTCATTCACGGATATTTCCCTCCATTCGGAATTTCTCACTAACAGCCCAAGCATCGACAAAAACATAAGTCATTGCCGAGCATCGGCTGATGTGCCATGTACTTGTCCTGGATTGATTTGTGTTGGAAGTCAACAATACGGTCCTCCCCCAGTACGATTTTTTGGTAGCGGGGAGGGGATTTGAACCCCTGACCTTCGGGTTATGAGCCCGACGAGCTACCAGACTGCTCCACCCCGCGATCGTGATTTTCAAATATATCCGTCGCTTAACCAATGTCAAGCGATATAAAATCTATCTTCTGGCCCCATAAGAGGCTTTGCACACCCAACTTGAAACCTTGCGCACCAACCCTCACATCGCAAGCTCAAGGCCGTCACAACCCGGCTTTAGCAACCGCTTTGTGACCTACTACTACGCTTTCGCCGCCGCGATCTCTTTCTTCTTTTCCTCCCTCAACAGCGACCACTTCAAAAACGGCGGCGTCACCAGCGTGGTGATCATCACCATAATCACTACCGCCGAGTAAGTGCTCGATGACACCACGGGATGACCATCCAGAATCAGTTTCGCCCCGATCCCGGCAAAAATCAGCCCGACCTCGCCACGGGGAATCATCCCCAAACCAATAGCCATTCGGTTAGTCGCCCGGTCAAAAATGGCCAGCGAGCAGGCCTGCTTGCCGGCAATCGCCGCGATAGTCATCACCGCCGCGAACCCGAGAATCTCCACCCGGGCAAAAGTCGCCAGGTCAACCAGCATGCCCATACGGACGAAGAAGATCGGCACCAGGAAGATCGCAATCGGCGCGATCAATTCGTGGATGCTGTGTTCGCCGCGCTCACGGAATTTGGTGAAATGGACATCCTCGAGAATCAGACCGGCCGCAAACGCGCCGATTATGGGGGCCAGGCCGATCAGCCCGGCGATATATGACAGAAGGAAACAGACCAGAAGCGCAAACGATAGAAACACGCCCTTGCCGCGAAGGCGAAATGCCATCCTGAAGTAATACGGCACGACCATGCTACCAATCACTATAGCACCGACCATGAACAGAAGCGCTTTGAGGATGATAAGCAGTACCGCGCCCGATGAGATACCATCGCCGATGCCGCTGTTGACGGCGGTGATAATCCCGGCGACCACGGCCAGGATAACCAGGCCGAGGATATCGTCGATCACAGCGGCGCCCAGGATGATTTTCGCCTCCCGCGTTTGTATCTTCCCCAGATCTTTCAGAACGCGGGCCGTAATACCGACCGAGGTCGCAGTCAAGGTGGCGCCGATGAAGATGTGGACATAGATTGATTCCGCTGGTAAAAACCAGGCACCGACTCCCCAGCCGAGGAAGAACGGCGCGACGACGCCTAAGATGGCCACCATGAACGAGGTCAGACCAACTTTCATCATCTCCTTGACGCTGGACTCCAGGCCGACCTCAAAAAGCAGAATAATCACACCCAGCTCGGCAAGGACCTCAAGAGTAATATTGTGCTTGAACGGCTCGAAGAAATCGATGCCGAACATGTGCAGGTTACCAATAATCATTCCGAACACCAACTCGCCCAGCACCGCCGGCTGGCTGAAGCGTTCGAACAGGTCGCCGCCGAGTTTTGCGGCCAGCAGGATGACAATCAGCTCTATCAGAATAGACAGAACCGGACCGCCATGACCGCCCCCATCACCGTCTGAAGCGAAAGCAAGGCCGTAAAAAGCGTAAACGGCCGCTATAACAAATAAAATGAGGGTTCTTCGCTGATTTAATATTCTCACGTTGCCTCCAACACCCATGAAACCAAAGAATTTGGCCCGAATCTATATTATCCCCCGGCCGCCGACAAGCCATTTGTGAAAATATTATCAATGTCTGCGCATAACCGGAGATAGTACTAAACCGCCACAATATCGCCCTTTCCCGATTCAGAAAACAGTCAAAACTGACGAAATATATAAAGATTGAGAACATGAAGACATTACCGCAAACGGCTTAGCCGAGGACAACTATAAAAAGATATTATGCTTATTTTCCTAGGCGCATTTGTAGTCCTGGGGGGCGTGCTGACAGGTTTCGTTCTGGAAGGCGGCCAACTTCTGGCGTTGAACCAGCCGATGGAGTTTCTGATTATCGGCGGCGCCGCCCTGGGGAGTCTGATCATATCCACCCCGGTTTCGGTAATCAAGGGCATTTTCACCCAGTTGAAAGCCATCATGTCCGGCGGATACAAAAAACAGGACTACCTTGACCTGCTGGTTATGATGTTTGAAATTTTCAACGTCGCCCGCAAGGACGGCCTGGTCGGACTGGAGAACCATATTGAGCATCCTGAAGAGAGCGTGATATTCCAGCGCTATCCCAAATTCCTGAAGAATCACCATGCCCTGTCGTTTTTCGCTGACACCATGCGCGTGATTATCTCAGGAGCCGTCCAACCGTATGATCTGGAAGACCTGATGGATAATGATATCGAGACACTGCACGAGGAAGAAGCGCGGCCGTCCAACGCTCTGGCGACGGTGGCGGATGCGCTGCCCGGTCTGGGAATTGTCGCCGCCGTGCTCGGTGTGGTTATCACGATGGCCGCTATTGACGGCCCACCTGAAGAGATCGGCCACAAAATTGCCGCCGCCCTGGTAGGTACGTTCATAGGCATTATGGGCTGCTACGGTTTTGTGGGACCGCTGGCCGTCAGCTTGAAACATCGTCTCAATGACAACCGCCTGTACCTGGTCTGCATGAAAAACGCACTGCTCTCCTTCAACAAGGGCGTGGCTGGCATCATTGCGGTGGAATTTGCCCGCCGCAGTCTCTACGCGGAGGTCCGCCCGGAGTTCCTTGAGCTTGAGCAGGCCTGTAACGAAGCCAAAAAGAGATAACGTCTATGGCCCAGGGATCCGAACAGCCAATCATCATCCGCCGGAAAAAAAAGGGCGGGCACGGCGGGCACAGCGGTGCCTGGAAAGTCGCCTTTGCCGACTTCATGACGGCTATGATGGCTTTCTTTCTGGTGATGTGGTTGGTCGGCCAGGAAGACGATGTTAAGCAGGCAGTAGCGGGATATTTCCGTGATCCCGGTAATTTCATGAAGCAGGGCGGCGCGGGAATTTTGGAGGGATCAAAGACAGCGATTCCGAACCAGAACTCACCGATGTCCCCGACCAAGAATAAAGATGAAAAGGGCGCCGGACCCAGCGAGGCCGAGCGAAAGGAACTTTCGCTGGCGGCTAAGTCGATTCTGCAGGAGTTGGAAAAACAACCCGCTTTCAAGCGCCTCAGAAGCAATATCAAGCTGCACCTGACCTCCGAAGGCCTTCGGATCATTCTAAATGAGTCCGAGAACTCGCCGGCCTTTTTTGAGCCGGGGTCGGCCAAACTTCTTCAAAAGAGCGCCATAATCCTCATCACTATCGCCCGCGAACTCGGCCGCTTGAAAAACCAATTGGTAATCGAGGGACACACCGATGCCGCTTACGGCGGCAATAAAGAGTATACCAACTGGGAACTGTCCGCCGACCGAGCCAATGCCGCACGTCAACTGATAGAGGTCTCGGGAATAAACCCGGGACAGGTTCGAGAAGTGCGGGGGTTTGCCGATCGTTACCCCATGTTCGTAGAGAAGCCCAACGATGCCCGCAACCGACGTATCACTATCGTGGTGCTCTATCAGTCGCGGAATCTCCGCTACGATCAAATTGAAGTGGGTGAAGACCTGTTAGAAGAGATTTACAACTAAGATTTCTCAGGCGTAATTGCGCTGATAACACCAGAAAAAAACCGGCTTTATAAGCCGGTTTTTTTCTAATTCATAATCTATTTCACTCGTAGCTCAAGCATCTCCTTGCGGATATCCTGAGCGATTGTCTTGATTTCCTGCATTGCCTTGCGGACGCGACCGGTGGCTGCCTTATTGCCGCCCTCAGCCTTTTCGATCTCCAGTTTCACAGCCTCGATTACCTCAATGAGTTTCGGAAAACTTGACATTTAGTACTCCTTTCTGTCGTTATTAGTAAAAAAACGCCGGTTTGTAGGGAATTTTAAAGAAGAGGTACTAATTCTGGCAATAAAAAACTGGCTTAGTCACAAGATTTTTCTATATTTATGCCAACAAAAGAAGGTACCCCCCGGTCAATTTGAAACCGGGGCTTTTGTGTTTTAACTCTTGCCTCAGGTTGTGTAAGTTGCAGAGAACAAACGGCTTGGCAGTCACCAATCGAATCGAGACCATCGCTGATTGCTTCCGGTCTCACGGACCTTTCGCAAAACTCGCTAAGCTCCTGCGCGACAGCGACGTAAGAACGATTCAGGTCGCCGGGCTAAGCGGCTCTTCCCCGGCAATGCTCATCAACAGTATCTATCGCGAATTCGGACAACCAATTGTGGCGGTCACGGCCGGCCCGGAGGAAGCCCATGACCTGTTCGATGACCTCAGCTTTCTGCTGGGCACGGAAAAAGTCGGCCACTACCCCTCGCGCCAGATACTGCCCTATGACTTTCGGGCGCCTATCAGCGAGATAATCGGCCAGAGAATCTCAACCCTGGCCGGGTTGGTGAACGGCACTGTCGAAGTCGTGGTCTGTCCCACGCGAGCCTTGATCGAACCAACCATCACGCGAGAGAACCTCGCTCAGAATCAGATTCACCTTGAGGTTGGCCGTGAGTATCAGCTTGACGATGTTGTCCGGCGTTTGGTGCGGCTCGGATTTAAACGCGTGCCGGTTGTCGAAGAGGTCGGCGATTTCGCCCTCAGGGGCGGCCTGATTGACCTGTTCACACCGGGCTTCGACGCGCCCGTTAGAGTAGAGTTCTTCGGCGACGAGGTCGAGACGATTAGGCAGTTCGACGTTGCCACACAGCGGACTATCACCCGCGTTGACCATGTGACACTCCTGCCCAAACGCGAAGTACCGATTACCCAGGAAACGGTTGAGACTCATCTTGAGAGTCTGCCTGAAGCGGACGCGGAATATATCCGCACCCGCTACCTCAACGACCCTGAACTGCCCGGCCTGGAATGGCTCTCAATCCTGTTCGGCCTGCCTCAGGGAGCGCTGACCGATTACCTCGGCAACAACACCATTGCGTATTTCGAAGGGGAAGGCTCCATACGAGCCGAAGCCGAAGCCACGGTGGCCGAG
>SWCC01004076.1_pt1 | contig 15572 bp, 9 predicted proteins | sample 4692971 | NCBI WGS metagenome assembly SWCC01 (sample SAMN10267277, study PRJNA491770) | bioreactor metagenome | isolation source: DHS bioreactor inoculated with subseafloor sediment | place: Japan: off Shimokita Peninsula | collected 2006-08 | reverse complement strand
ATGAATTTTTATGGAGAAATCTCTTAACGGCGGCATGCTATTATAAACAGTGGTCGCCGGATCACGTTCCCGGTAACGAGAATTACGGCGATTATATGGTGGATTTTCGCGGTGGAGGTTCGGGTTTTTCACTGAATAGAAATGAGCAATCATCCGACACAGACGGGACTGTCACTGCGAAAGATGATTGGAGAATCACCGGCCACACGCAGGGTTTTAAGAATGACTGGATTCCTCCGTCGGCTGTGACGGAACTTTATGTTGTGGAAACTTCAACCGAAGGAATCGTTCAGCTCACTTGGACGGCGCCCGGTGATGACGGAACAACAGGAAATAATACGGACGGATATTATGAAGTTAGATTTTCCACGGACAGCGACTATGTGACTAAATATGAGACCGGACAATGGTGGGATGCCGTGGCGCCGGCCGGGAGGTTTGTTTTTTCCAATCCCGGAAATGCGGGATCGCAGGAAACAGGCGTTATAACGGGGCTCTATCCCGGGTTAGAATATTATTTTTGCATGAAAGTATATGATGAGGTGTATAATGTTTCGCAGATATCCACGAGCACTTGTATAACCTTAAATGATTCGGCGCCGCCGAAACTTGAAATAGCCATGCCCTCGTGGGTGCGGAGTTCGACGTTCACCGTAACTTTATACTGGCAGGCCGGTCCGCTGGATGTTGATTACTATGTTGTTCAGAGACGGGACGAGAACACTCTTGATCTGGACGCGAATTATAGCGGTTTTGAGCGAATTATTCCTGCGACGGCGACATATATGACGGACACGACATTATCCACTACAACCGCCACTGCGGGTAAGTATGTTTACAGGATAAGCGCGATTGATTACAATGGCCTGGCGAGCACAACAACGCTGGGCGATTCGGGCTGGCTTAAAATAACCGTTTATAACGATTATGCGTTTCCGGCGATAACATCGTCGCTGCCTAACGCCGTTTATATGAAAGGCAACGATTTCAAGTTTGGTTTAAATCTCGTGGATACTAATGTAATTGATCCGAATACAACTTTTCTGAGCTATTACAGGGCAGGAACTTCTGTTGTCAAATCGAGTGTCACGGATAACAATCCTGTAACAACGGAATTTTCAGGCAGTATTAGTATCCCCGCGAGTTTTGTCTCGGACGGGAATTTTTCGTATTATATTGATTACACGGATTATGACAGCCGCTCCACCCGCACGCTGACGATTAATGTGACGGTTATGAGCAGTCAGGCATTCAGCTGGTGGCCAAGTTCAGCTCCTTGTCTGATGGACGGCAATTCCGCGGACGGTGCTACATCTATTTATCTTGGGGCTGTTGACGGAGAAGTCCCGTCGAGTTTGGAAATAACGCAGACGGTTATTCCCTTAGCCGCGGCGGCAAGTCTTTCATTTCCCGCCGGCACGGAAGCGGAGAGAGTGGATGTTTCCATTAACGGCGGGATGCCTGTGATTTGCTGGGACATAGATCCCAAAGACGCCGATGGCTATGACATGGATGTGAAATTTACGGATCCCGTGCCGATAACGTTGCTTTATCTTGATTCGGATAAAGGTAAGTCGGATACTGTTTATTCCGATAGCGCGGTTTATCTTGCAACCGGAACAGCTGCGGGGGTGCCGGAGTCGCGCCTCAAGGCTTATTTCCTTGACGAGAGAAATCATATCTGGAGATATATCGGCGGAACGCAGAATATAGTCACCAACACAATAGAATTTAATTTTCCTCACTTGTCGAGGTTTGCTCTTTTCGCGGCGAAGACGGGAGGAATAAGGCCCGTTCAAAGATTTTTAACGGCCAGAACTTCCGTTGATTTCGCCGATGCGACAAAGGTGATAATATATGATCCGAGGGGCAGGAAAGTCGTGACTCTTACGACGGGTTCGCCCATTGTCTGGTACGGCACGGATTATGAAAGTTCGTCTTCCGTTTCCGCGTCGCAGATGGTTGAAAGCGGGGCGTATATTTATGAATCTACAGGCGCCGGCGGAGCGAAAGCAACCGGCGTGATAATAGTGGTGAAATGATAATGAAAAATAAAAAAATAAAAATTGCGGCGGCGGAGAAACAGTTCTCCGAAAAAAGGCAAAGATGTTTTTTTGCTCTTGCGTGTTTATTTGCCGTATGTCATTTGTTATTTTTTCCGGCGCAGGTTTTTGCCGCGTTTTTTGACACGGGCTTATCCGCGCGCGGGGCGGCAATGGGCGGGGCGTATTCCACAATGTACGGAAGTCCCGATCTTATATTCTATAATCCCGCTGGTTTGAAAAATATAAGCAACCCCGAGTTCGCACTGTATTATCATAAGCCTTTTTCGGGTCTTCTCAATGTGGATTACGGGGTGACGGCTCTTTCTTTCGCTATCCCCGTTTACACGAAAGGCGTTTTCGGTCTGGGTTATACTCAGTTTGCGGCGGGAGACAGTAAGGATAAAATGTATCAGGAAACTTCTTTGTCGGCTGCTCTCTCGTACGCGGTGTCGGAGCGTTTCCAGACGGGCGTTACTATCAAACAGCTTTCGCATGAATATTTTCCCGACGACAGGACGATGAGTCTTCCCGATGTGACATGGGACTCCGCATGGAGAGCTTCGGCTCTCACCGCCGACATTGGAATGAGGGCGGTTCTTTCGAGGACGCTTAATGCCGCAATCACTTATCAGAACATAATGCCCGCGGATGTGGGGATTTATGATAAGGATGAGGTGCCGTCCATTCTGCGGCTTGCGGGGGATTTTACAAACGGAAGATTTACGCTTGCCGTTTCCCAGGATATAAGAGGACAGGACTGGGGCGATAAGACCACCACCTGTGTCGGAAGCGAATGGAGAATGTCGGATAAAATGGCGTTAAGAGCCGGCCATAATAATGATGAAATCGCTTTCGGTTTCGGTCTGAATATGAAAGTGTTCGGCGAGGATTTGATGACTTTTAATTACGCTTACTGTGTGCCGTCGGGTATCAGCTCCGTTGTTTCTCACCGTCTTGAGCTGAAGCTCAGGCGGGGCGGGAGAAAAGAAGAACCCGCGTCCGAAAAAGCAGCGGAAAAAGAAGAATACTGGGAAGACGAAGGTGAAGATATAGAATTGGAGTAGTTTAATAAAGGAGATGCAATGAAAAGAATTTCAAAATTATTTTTGGCTTTATTGTTTGTTTTGGCCTCTGCGCCGAAAGCTTCGGCTTTGATGGCCGTTACGGAAGTCAGCGTAAAAGGCAAAAAAGCCACTGTTGTTTTAGACGGTTATTTGAAAATATCGGGTATAGATGTTCTCAAAAGAGGTGACAGGATAAAGATTAAGCTGCCCATATATGTTTCAAAAAGCGGAAAGATTTTTCCGCAGGTGGATTTCAAAAGTTCCGCTCTTCAAAAACGCGTAAAATCAGCCATAAAAACAGGTAAGCCCGTGGGCGCCAAATCAAGCAAGCTGTCCTACAAGGTGTCAAAGCTGTCTCTTTACGAGCCTAAGAAAAGGTCTTCTATGAAGGCTTTTTCGGCGGTCACATTCAACAATGAGATAGAGGTTGAGTGCAAGGTGATGACAGGCCGTAAAGGCCCGTGGATTTCATGGCCGTCCACAAAATCCGGCGGGAAGTGGGTTAAGCAGGTCAACATCATCAAACCCGAAATCAAGAAGAAGGTTGAAAAAAGCATTCTTAGAAAGTATGAAAAAGAAACGTCTTATGAGGCCGAAATAGTGCCCGGCGGAAAATCGCTGCCGCTGACGGTGACGGAAGTGGAGGTGACGCCTGTCAAAGGCGCCGGCTCGACGAAAGCCATAGCCTCAATAGTTCTCAACAACGCCATAAAAATATCGGAGATAAAGGTAAAGAAATTATCCGGCAGGACAAAATTAAAATGGCCGGCATACGTAAATAAGAGAGGCAAAGTTTACAAACAGATTAAGATTCTGGATCCGGCTTTTGAAAGGCTGATAATAAAAGCCATTGAAACCAAAAAGCCGTCGTCAAAGACTTCAAGTAAAATATCGTACAAAATATCCAAATATTCGCCTTTCACGCGCGGCGGCAGTAAGCTCAAGGTTTTTTGCGCTATGACTTTCAACAACAAAATTGAAATTGAGTGCAAGATTATGGAAGGAAAATGGGGCGGATGGGTTTCATGGCCGGCGCGGGCTCCCGCGGGCGGCGGTTCGTGGATAAATCAGGTGGAGATAAAAGATAAAAAGCTCAAAAGCGTTGTCGAGAAATCTCTCACAGAAAGATATGATTCGGAGTCGGGCGGCGATGACGATGATTATTGAGAAGAATTGAGAGGTGAGCGAAATTAAACCAAAGAGGGTAAAGAAAAGATAATATGCTGATAGTTTTGAACATAGCGCTTCCGGTTATAGCGGGGCTTGTTTATTTCGCGATGGCCTATGAGATAAAAAAGACCACGCGCAGCCGCACGCTCATCATGGGCGAGCTCACCATAAAAGGCACCTTTTACGCTTACATTGCTATGGGTTTGTGGCTTATGACGAGGCCTCTTCAGAACATTATAGGGCCGTATCCTGCGCCGCTTGTCGTTAACTGTGTGAGGCAGTTTCTTATGATAGCCGTTTTCGCGCCGTCGCTGCTTGTGGCCATCTTCAACTGGACGTCCGAGGAAAAGAAGGTGCCGAAGACTGTGCAGGCCGCTATTTTTGTCGTGGCCGCTTTTATGGGGATAATATTCGTGCTCATAAATATAAGCGCGGTGGACGGTTCAAAAATAATCGCCCAAAATTCCTTTATCACTCTTTACGACGCGCAGTGGTTTCTGGAAGGCCCGCGGCGTCTTGAGCTTGTGCTGATACATCTTCTTGTCCAGGGAATATCGCCCGTGGGTTTCTGTCTTTTCGCGGCGGGAATTGTCAGGCACAAAAGGCACAATTATTCTTCGGATTCAATTTACAACATGATGACGAAAAAATGGTATTTTCTGGAAGTGTCGCTCATAATATTCGCCTGCTCAATGCTGACGGCCGGCCTTGCTGCGCTGCTGACGGGATACGGCACATATCTGTGGGTTATTTATTTCGCGGGAGCCATAGTGGCGGGTTTTTTTGATATGAAAGGCATAAAGCTGCCGCCGAGAATTGAAAAGGAAAGCAGATAATGACAAGCATACCAATGGACGAGAAAAAAGATAAAAAAATAAAATTTATTGCCGCGGGTGTGATCGCCTCTTTCGCGCTGTTTGTGTCTTCGGCGAGTGCGGCAAATCTGATTACAATAAATCAGGGATTTGATGACGGTGCGCTCATCGGCTGGAGCGCGAATTCAACCAGCATAAGCGCATCATCCGAAAAGAGTTATAGCCTCTCTTATTCCTGCAAATTCAAGGATCCGACGAGTGCTTTTCCCGGCAGGGAGCTGGAGTCAAATCAGGGCAGTATATCTTCAGACGGGAAATACTATATCAAGATTTCTTCGCCTGATGCCAACGCTTTTACTTTAAGTGCCTGGTTTCATGTCGTAAACGAGGGCAAGGGAGTAATCACGGACTCTTATTTGAGAATTTATGTAAAGTGGTATGATGCCGCTTACAATAAATTAGACGAAGAGTCGGGATATACCACGGGCGAACACATAGCAAATTTTGATTCTTGGTATCAGATAGAAACGCCTTTGATTGACGCTCCCGCAAATGCGGTTTATGCAAAAGTTGCGATTGACTGCAAGGAAACACCCAATAACAATAATGACATTTATGTTGACGACGTTAAGTTTGTTTCATCTCCGATGCCTGAATATCTTAAAAGAATCGGGCTGAAAATATTCGGTGTCGAACATGAAACGGATAAAGAAATAAGAGTTTTTTTCCCGCTTTCAACGCCCGCAAACAAGCCGAAGAAATGCAAAATTGTTTTTAATATGACCAGCGCGCCGGTGACCGAAGTGAGGGTAAACCTTCTTGTTTACGATATAAAAGGCAGGCTTGTGGATACGATTGTTAGAGGGGAAGAGTTTACTTCCAGGCATTACGCATATGTGTGGGACGGCAGGGACGTGAACCAGCAGTATCTGCCCTGCGGGATGTACATTGTTTCGCTTGAAGCCGCTGATCAGGAAACAGGCAATGTGATACGAGAGCAAAAGGTTGTGGCGATAGGGCGAAAACTATGAAGAAAAGTATGGGGACGTCCTTAATATTTTTGAAGATAAAATCGGGTAGGGATTTATTATGAAATATTGGTTTTCTTGGAAAATAAATTGGGTCCGTCCCCTTTTTCTATTTATTTCTCTTTCAACTTGTTATGCCGCTTTTGAGGATAAGCCGCTTGCGGCGAGGCCAGCGGCGCTGGGCGGCGCTTACACGGCTCTGTCCAATGATTACAGCGCTCCCTTTTTTAATCCCGCGGGCCTTAATCTTTTGAATGCCGCGGCTCTGTCTTTTTCGCAGACTTCTCTTTACGGCGAATCCGATTTGAAACACACCGGCGCGGGTTTTATGCTTCCCACAAAATCAGCGGGTTCTTTTGCTTTTAATTATGTTTCTTTCGGCGCGTCATATTATAAGGAAAGCGAGATGATATTAACTCACAGTTTTATGCTTATTCCGGGGGCTTATTTCGGTTACAATATCAGGCGTCTCGGCCTTAAAATAGACGGCGGCGGATCCGCCGGCGCTTTGTCCTTTGATGTAGGAGCGCTGGGTATGATATCTTCCAAGCTTTCCATGGGCGTTTTTTCAAGAGGCCTCAACAGGCCGCAGATAGCGTCGGAAGATCTCTACAGGGATCTGACAGGCAGTATCTGCTACCGCCCTTTCAGGGGTATGATTACCGTTTTTGACTGCACTATGCCTCAGGACAGGGAAGAGGACTTGATTAAGATAGGTGTTGAGATAAATGTTCTGCCTGAATTCTGCATGAGATTCGGGCTGCAGCCTGACCCGATGAAGGCCTCTTTCGGTTTCGGTATTATGTTTAACCGTATAGATTTTGATTATGCTTTTGTTACGCATGAGACACTTGATAATCAGCATCTTTTCACGGCGTCTCTGCGGTGGGGTGAGAAGAGGGAGGCGGCCGCTCCGACCGAATATTATAAGAAAGCCAAAAAGAGAAAACGCCGGACGGTGCCGGCGGCGGAGGGCGAAAAACCCGCCGAGCTCACCGATATTAACGAAGCTTCCGTCGGTGATTTGGACGCGCTGCCCGGTATAGGGAAGGTGACGGCTGTGCGTATCATTGATTACAGAAATAATAATGGGCCTTTCAGCGTTAAAGAGGATCTTTTAAAAGTTCCGCGTTTTACCAAGAAGCAGTTCAACAAAGTAAAAGACTACATAACGGTTGGAACGCCTTCCGCGAAACCCGAAGAACCTGAATCCGCACCGTCTGTTCAAGAGGAGGAAGAGGCGCCGGAAGAAGAAAAACTCTCGCCTAAGGAAGCCGAGAAACTGAAAAAACAGTTGTATTTCAAGGGGCTGAAACTTTATCAGGCCAAAAAATACACGCAGGCGATAATAGAATTCGAGAAAATACTTGAAATAGATCCCGGCCATCCGCAGTCGCTGCGTATTATTGAAAAATGCAGAAAAGAGCTTGGGCAATGAGATATCAGATGATAGATGCAAGATGCAAGATACAAGATGCAGGATGAGAGGCTCTGCCTGCCGGCGCGGCTGAATTTCGGGCGGGGACAAGCACGCCGCGGCGCATTTACAACCCCGCCCCTACGCGATTTTATCACATGCACTTTCGGGTGGGAACAATCCCGCCTCTACGCGTTTGGGAGAAGGGCCTGAATCAATGAGCTACTGTCACACTGTCAAGCACCGTCCCCTTGTTTTTGTTCTTATAGTATTACTTTCCTTCGTTCCCGTTTTCGCGGACATTTCAGACGACGATCTGGAAGACATATATGACGAGGTCGTTGAAGATGTTGAGGATGAAAAAATAGGTTTTGAGGAACTTGACACCGAGGAGCTTGAGGATTTCCGTCAGAATCCCCTTGACCTTAACTCCGTAAACAGACCCGACCTTATGAAATTGCCTATGCTTAGTGCAAGGCTGGTTATAGAGATCATCCGCTACAGGGTGCGGCGCGGGGGATTCAGGGAAGTGGAAGAGCTCAAGGATGTTCCCGGAATGACGGACGGGATATACAAGGTGATAAGGCCCTTTCTCACCGTTTACTTAGAGGAAGAAAAAGAGGTTCTCCGCGGTGATTTCCGGCTGACACACAGATTAAAAATGCCTTTTACCGACAAGCAGATAGAGTCACCGTCAAATTTTCATAACCCCGAATACATTTTCAGCAAGCTGCGGCTTTTTTACGGCAATAACATGGAGGTTTCTTTTTCAATGAAGAGGGACGCCTGGGGGAAGTGCCTTAACTGGGAGAATTTCTGTAAATATTATCTGGTGAGCAATTATTTTTACGCAAAGGATTATCTTGGATTCAGCACTTTTGTTATCGGGGCTTACAAGCTGAAGTTCGAGAGGGGGCTTGCTCTCGGTTCGGTTGCAAAGACGATTTCATCTATATCCAGGGAAAAAAAAGGTGTGGAGCCCTACAGGTCGTCAAACAAAAACGCCGGTTTTTACGGCATAGCTGTCCAGAAAACTCTGCCCTATATGACATGGGCGGTTTTTTTCTCGGACAAATGGAAAACCGCAAAACTCAATCCCGACGGCACCGTGAAATCAGTGCCGAAAAGTGTGAATTTTTCATACACGGGGGCTGAGAATTTCAGAAATCTGAATAATCTTGAAGACAGGTGTTTCGGAGCTTACGCAACGATGCCTTTTATGAATTATGAAGTTCATTTCACGGGATACAGGGAGAAATTCGGCATCAAAATAATGCCCGAGAAAGGCGACAATTATATTAAATACAAGTTTTCGGGAAAAAGAAACGATGTTTTTTCGGCGGGTATTAAAACCGCTCAGGGCAACGGCAAGTTCTTTCTTGATTACGCCGTGTCCATACACGACGCTTATTCAAGCAGTATAGACGAGACCAAAAAAAGGGAAACCGGCAAAGCCGTTCAGTTTGCGAGTGTCTATAGTTTCTCATACACGACTTTTCTCTTCGGAATAAACAGATTTGATTCTGATTACTATAATTTGCAGATCACGGGAGCCAAGCCCGTTGAAAAAATGTTTATGGAGATGAAAGCAAAAGCGAAAAAAATGAAAATACGGTTGAAAGGCGAGACCTACAGAGAGGTGAATCCCTTAAAAGAAATCACGACAAAGAGATTTTATAAATCATCTTTTCAGGTGGAATATCCGCTGATGCCTAAATTCAAAACTCTTTTCAGGTATCAGTTCCAGAACGAAGACGAGAAACTAAGATGGTACGGGACCAGCTCTTACAGTCAGATGCGCGAAGAAACAAACAAAAGGAGGGTGCAGCTGACATGGAGCCCATCCGGCGACTTGCGTCTCAGGTGGCGTTATGACGTACAGGAGCAGATTTATATCAAAGCGGACGGAGAGGAATTCAATCTTTGGAAATACAGCGTCTCTCAGGCTGAATTGAAATACAAATTCACTAAAAGTTTTCAGATTCTCTCAAAAATCACTTTTGACAAGGATCCCGGAACAAAGAGAAAAAAATTTACGCGGCTTTACATCTCTCCGAAAATGAAGTTCTCAAAGAACGCGTCTATCTCCGCGAAATACGAGAGAAATCTTTATTACCACAGTCCCGAGTTTTATAATGTGAGCTATGACGACTATGACAGCGAAGATATTTTGAAAGACACTTCGGAGAAGTTTGAGGTAAAATACACTTTTAAATTTTGATAATATGGGGGTAAAAATGAAAAAAGGAATAAAAATTTTAGCGCTGGCGGTTCTTGCCGCTTCGCCGCTCGGGGCTTATACAAATCTCGGAGCGCTGAATATGGGGGATCCCGTGTATGCGGCGTCGGCAAAATCCGTTGCGCTGGGTTTTACGGCGATGTCGTCGGCAAAAAACGCGTCATGTGTCTTTTCCAACGCGGCGGCTATGACATATTCTGATAAAAGCGCTTTTTTTATTTCCTTTCCGCTTATATCAATGTCGGAAAGAATAATCCCCGATAATGACTGGTCTGCCGAAGAGGGCGGTGCTTATTACAACAATAATTTTTATTTTGATATTCCCGACGCCGCGTTCGTTTACGCTTTCAGCGAAAAAGTCAAATTAGGTGTGGGAACGGCGCAGAAGATGAACTTCAGCTATAAACACGAGGAAAACGCTTATTCGGGAGGGGCGCCTGTGGGGAAATTTGATTACAAGGGGACAGGCGGTTTAAGGTCATACAATCTTGCGGCGTCTTTTAAGCTTTCCGAAACATGGGCTTACGGAATCACGCAGGAAATAATAAAAGGTAATCCGTCGATTGAGACAAATGTGATAAATTATCAAAACCCCGACGACACAAAACGTGAGAAAAGAGTTTACGATTTTTCCGGCAGCCGGACGAATTTTTCCCTCTACAGAGACAGGGGGCTGTGGAATTACGGCATATCCTACAGCGCGCCTGCGGGTCTTGATTACGATCTCAAATACACCAGCCCCACGGCGAGTCTGAAGTACAAGGGCAGCCTTGAACTTCCGCGAACAATTACTTTCGGCATAAACCATATATGGGCCGGCTCGGTATCCGCCGCCGTTTATTTTGATGTCGTAAAGACTTTCTGGTCGGATATGAGCCACACCGACCCTGTTACGGGCGAAAATAAAAATTATAAAGACAGCTTGTCTTATCATCTCGGAATAGAAAATGATTTGAGCAGCACGCTGCAGCTGCGCTACGGTATGGCGTTTGTTCCTTCTTACGAGCGGACATCCGTTGAAAGGGCATTTCTGACGGCCGGTTTCGGATATTATCTGACGTCAAATAGCTATCTGGATTTCGGCTATGCTTATGGAAGGCGGAATTATTTGGAGAAATGGCGGCATTTCAGCTCTTCTTTCGACGGAAGAATACAGGAGTCCATGCATATGTTTAATGTGTCGCTGGATTGGAAATTGTAAAAGCAATATGAAAATACGGGAACATAATAAAATATGAAGAAGCAAAACCAAGGTGACATTGCGAACGGTGTGAAGCAATCCCGGAGATTGCCGCGATTGCGTCCCGCAATGACAAAATGGGTTTTGTTATTTTCCTTTGTGGCTTCTCTGTCGGCGGCTCCTGTCGCGTTGTCGGACGTGACAAAAGTTGCGGGCACCCAGTCAAAACTCAAACTTTCTCATAAGATTAGAACCGCAAGCCGCGGCGCGTCCGCCACGGCAGACGTTCAGTATTCGGTGAAGGATATTTCCTGTTTGAAGGACACCAATAGCGGTGAAACTCTTGCCTATGTTGTTGAGCTTTCGCCTAAGGGTTTTGTTATTGTTTCAAAAGACAGCGACATTGCCCCCGTTGTCGCGTATTCTTTTGAAAACGATTTCAGTTTCGCTGAAAACAAAAATAATGTGCTGCTTCAAATGCTCAGAAAAGATATGAAATTTCGTCTTGAAGCGGTGCCTGTCACCTCCGATCAAATAAAGAAAACCAACAGGCGTTTATGGACGAGCTATGTGTCTGAACCGGATTATATTTACGCCTTGATGTCAGCTTCTCAATATCCGCCGGCAAATAACGGCTGGCTCTCTACAACATGGGATCAGTCTTATCCTTACAACAATCTCTGTCCGGTTGATTCAAGTACGAATGAAAGGTCGATTGTGGGATGCGTGGCAACGGCAATGGCTCAAATTCTGAATTTTCACAAATATCCCTCATCGATTGCCTTTGATGAGTCGGACGCTTTTACCACAAAGAGCGAAAAATTTGAAATAGATGAAGATCACGGCGATCTGGATTTCCCCTCTTTTGATGAATTGAACGCTTTGTTGAGCGATATTGATTATTCGGATTCAAGCGAAGCCTACGTTCCCGCTCTGTGTTTTGCCTGCGGCATTATTGTTGAAATGGACTATAGTTCAGAATGGTCAGGAGCCTATTTTGACGCTTCTAATTTTACGGGCAGCAAGCTCGGCTATGTTGAAGCTGAGGATGTGGACGGTGACTTCACCGGCTTTTATGAACTTCTCACGGAAGATATGAAAAACGCGCTGCCCGCAATGCTGGGAATCCGTCTGGATGATGGTACCGGCGGACATGCAATAGTTGCCGACGGCTGGCGCAGCACGGGCTTTTATCATCTCAATTTCGGCTGGGGCAGCGGCGCCCCTGAGCCCATTGATGACTGCTGGTATTTTCTTCCGGCAGGTATGCCCGCAGGTTATGCAATCATAGGTCAAGGTATTTTAGGCATAACTCCCGCGGAAATGCAGCAGAATGCTTACGGCAAACTCGTCAGTTATCCGAATCCTTTTTACCCCCGGAAACAGAAATACTGCATTATTTCAGCTCCTCCCGAACTGGGTTTTGAACAGCTCAGCGTAAAAATATACGATTTGTCGGGGATGCTTGTGAGGAATGTTACCTCCCAGAGATGGGACGGAACGAACCTGAACGGTGAAACTGTCGCGACAGGCAGTTACTTTGTTGTTTATGACACACTGAAAGGCAGAGCCATGGGAAAGATGACAATTTTAAGATGAAAAATTTGAAAATAAAAAAGAAAAAAGCTGCCGCCCAAAACCGGTCCCTCCGCGGAGAATCGACCTTTATGGCTGTCCTTGCAGGGTTTTATTTTTTATTCGTTCTTCTGCCTGATGCGGTTGCCCTAAGTCCGGGCACAAACGGTTTTGCTTTCTTAAAAATGCCTGACTCCGCCAGAATTTCCGCAATGAACGGCGGCGCTGTTATGTGGAAGGGCCGCGACTGCTGGAGGATGAATCCCGCGAGTCTGGCATTTAAGCCTGAATCCGATCTTTCCCTCACCCACAACAAGTGGTATCTGGACACGGATATGAATATTGTCTCATACAATTTTCACCGCCTGGGTTTTCTGTGGAAAAATTATAATTTTGAAAACCTTGAAACATATTATAATTATGACGATCCCGGCGATGAGAAGAACGGAATGATTACGGGGGATTTCACAAACAGGTATAATCTTTTATCTATGAGCTACGGTTTCAAAATTGCGAGATATACGGGTTTTGGTTTTTCGTACAAGAAGATAGACCAAAAAATCTACCGTAAAAACTATGCGCACGCGGCACTGGATATTGGCTTTCTCGTGTTGCCCGGCAGGACAAGTTCCATGGGTTTTGTCATATCAAACATAGGTTCGCGCAAGAAATTTGTAGATGTCAGCGAGACTCTTCCCCGCCAGATTCAGTTTGGAATTATGAAAACGATGGGCAGGTTCTCTTTTTCGTCCGAAATAAAATACAATCCCGCGGAAAAAATTCTTTACCTCCTCGGTCTTGAATTCCAAAAGCGGAAAGATATGGTTTTGCGTGTAGGTTCCTCATATCAGGATGATTTTAATCTGACCTTTGGAATCGGCTGGCAGGACAGGCACTATTTCGTGGATTTTGCTTTTATCCCCCACGGGGCTCTTGATTACGCCTACATAACGAGCGCCGGAATCAGATTCTGATTGAAAACCAGAACCGTCCCCGTTTTGGTACTTGACAGGATTTTGGACAATGTGGTAAAACCAAATTGATGAGTGTTAGTAAAATCACATTTGCGGTCGTATTCACGGCGTTTAAAAAATGCAGGCAATTACAAAAAGGGGGCTATTAATGTCTTTCAAAAAAATTATTATCGGTTTATCATTTTGCGCCGGAAGCGCGTTTGCTTTTAATGTGTCGGTTACGGATTTAGTGGGATTGCCTGCCGGCGCCACTACCTCTGTTCCTCTGCCTGCGGTGATAAAGGCGGATTCGGGCTGGATTCCTCTTTTCATGATAAATATTTCAACAACACTTAATTACACGCTCAATGAAGCGACAATTACTTTAACCCGTCAGAGTGCGGGATTTGACGCTGTAACGGATTTGCTTGCGCCGGGCAGCGGCCTTTGCATTTTTAAAGATGATGGAAACGGAAAATGGGAAGGAACTTCCGTGGAAAGCCAGTGCGGAGCATCCTATGCTCCGTCTTCCTGGACGGAAAATCCCGCGGACACATGGGCCGTTAAATTTGCGCTTTCAACAAACAAAGGGATATCTTCAGGAAATAATTATTTTTTTGTTGCGGTAAAAACTTCTCAGGATATTTCAAATGGAGACCAGTTCAGAGCTGATTTCGCTTCCGCAAATGCTCTTGTTCTCAAACTCAGCGACGGTTCTATTGAAACAGGTAACTACGGCGCGGCCGATACAATAACAGCCGATACCGCCGCTCCCGTAATACAGGCTCCGCCGTACACGCCTGCCGCCGCAAACGGCACAACGATCAGCGTTAAAAATCAGTCAGCGGAAAATGTTTATTCAGTTTCCGATGACCCGTGGATTTCGCTGAAGACGACTCTTTCCGAAAATGATAGTTCTCTTAATCCGGGATCTTATTTTTCTTTTAATGATCTTTTTGAAGTGAGTTCGGCGCCGATTATCGGTGGAGGTTCTGCAAATAAATTTTTTTCGTTTGCCGCCGGCACGGAGTTTAACGCGTGGTATCAAATTGTTTCTTCTACGGTAAATCAGAACAGTGACGGTGCGGCGGCTATTCCCTTTAAGTTCAGAATTCGCGATGCAGCGGGGAACTGGTCGGATTATGACGACAGCTTTAATATCTATCTTGATTCAAAAACCCCGGAGGCGGTTTCGCTGACTTCGCCGTCAAACGGCGATTACGCGAATACAAAAACTCCTGTTTTTTCTTGGACGGCTTCGGGAGAAGGTCATTTGGATAAGTATGTGATGGTTGTGGCGACTTCCGCGGATTTCGGCGGAAATACAAACAACTATACAATAGGCAAATCAACGACTTCTCTTAATTTACCAAGCGGCTGGGACGGCGGTTCCACGCTCGGAGCCCTTGCCGCGGGAACGGTTTATCACTGGACAGTGTACGCCTGCGATTTGGCCGGACATCCGGCTTCGCCTGCGGCGGCGAATTATCCCGCGGCGCGCAATTTTGTCTATGATGCGCAGGTTCCTGAGACAGCGATGTTTAGTTCTCCGTCTGCGGGCGTGACTTTAAGGCACGGCTCACCGGCCATATCGGCAACCGTGGGTGATTACGGCCTTTCGGGCGTTGACAGCTCTGAGATAGAAATGCTGATTAGACAGGGCGCGGGCGCTTATACGCCTGTTGTGCACACAAGCGTTTATGACGCGGGGACGGGTTCTTATACGGTGACATATACGCCGTCAATCCCTCTTCCCGATGGTTCATATACGGTACGAATTGAAGCGCAGGATTCTCTCGGAAATGAAATGGTCGCGGCAACACGTAGTTTTTTTATTGATAAGACTTCGCCCACAATTACGGATTCAGATAACGACGGTGAGAGCGACGAATACGAAAGGAATGCGGGAACAGACCGGCTTGATGCATCAGATAATAGCGGCACTAACAAGCTTTGGCCGCTAAACGGTCAGATAATAAATGCCGCTACGCTGGCATCACCTCCCCCGGCGGGCGTGAACGCTAATGAGATTAGGATATCAATAGATGACCCTTACGAGGATTACAGCGGCGTATACAATTCGGAT
>SWCC01009870.1_pt1 | contig 15579 bp, 16 predicted proteins | sample 4692971 | NCBI WGS metagenome assembly SWCC01 (sample SAMN10267277, study PRJNA491770) | bioreactor metagenome | isolation source: DHS bioreactor inoculated with subseafloor sediment | place: Japan: off Shimokita Peninsula | collected 2006-08 | reverse complement strand
GATGAACGCCCAAGGTTTTGTGGTGTCTTGCAGGGGGATTGGGGATTTTCCACTGTATTCAAAGAAGACGTCGGCGCGACAGTCCTGACGCGGCTTGGTTTGACCGGAAAGCTGATGCTGTGTGTGTTGATGCTGATGGTGCCCTGCGCCCTGATCGTCGGCGTGTTGGCGGGCATGCGCGAAGGGTCGCGTCTGGATCGGTCGCTATCGACCTTTTCGATCGCCACCACAGCCACCCCTGAATATGTATCTGGCGTTATCTTTATTGCGGTTCTGGCGTCCTCGCGCTTTGGCATATCGCCGTGGCTGGCTGAAATGGGCTGGATCGACGGCAAGACATTGTTCCTGGGGTCCGCCACATCCGCCATGAAGGACGCGACGTTCTGGAATTTCTTCCTGCCCGTTCTCACAATCTCGCTGTACGGGATGGGCTATATCGCGCGGATGACCCGTGCGTCGATGACCGAAGTGATGACCGCGCAATACATCCGCACCGCGCGCCTCAAGGGCGTCAAGTTCCGCGATATCGTCCTGAAACACGCCTTGCGTAATGCGCTGATTGCACCGTTCACGGTGATCATGCTGCAAATTCCGTGGCTGCTGAACGGTGTCGTCATCGTCGAGACCCTGTTCAACTACAAAGGCTTTGGCTGGTTGTTGGTACAGGCCGCGGCCAATAACGATATCGAACTGTTGCTGGCCGTCTCGGTCGTGTCTGTCATCGTGGTTCTGGCCACACAGCTGATCTCTGACATCGGCTATGTGATTTTGAACCCGCGCATTCGCATCACATAAAGAAAGGGCAGGCACATGGAAGCTTTGACATGGACAGGCTCGATGGGATGGCTGAACCCGGTTTTGGGTTTGGCGGTTGCCGTTACGGTTTTTGCATACGCGCTGCAAATCCTGATGTCGTTTATCCCCCACGCGGAAATGCGAACTGTCGGGTCGGGCGGCGTTAGTGCCGCAAGCCAAGGAATGTCGGGGCTATTAGGGCGCGTCGGGGCCTATGGGTTTCTGGCGACGCTTGGCATGGTGCTGATCTATGTATTGGCAGGCACTGTCATGGGGCCTGATGCGGGTATTTTTGGCGGCCTGTCGCAGCAGCTTTTGCCGGTTTGGATCGCCCTTGTGGTGCTGTTTGCCGTGTCGATCACCTTTAAACGCAAGCTGGGGCTATACGGCAAATTATTCGACAGCACCGTCGGGATGATCGGTTTCGGACTGGTGATGTTCTGGGTTTTTGCAGGGGTGTTCGGCGGTGTGTTTGACATGCTGATTACCCATGACAGCCTCAGCCAAGTGTCGGGGATGAAGAACAAACTGCCCGGCACCCTGCTGGCACGGGCCGAACCTGATGAATACCAATGGTTTCTGCTGGGCGGAGATAACCTGGCCCGCGATGTGTTCAGCCGGTTGATAAAAGGGTCATGGGTTGTGGTGCAGATCGCGCCGATGGCCACCTTGTTTGCCTTTATGGTGGGGATTACGCTGGGCCTGCCTGCTGGCTATTACGGCGGCAAATTGGACGTGTTCCTAAGCTTTCTGGCGAACCTGATCCTCGCCTTTCCGGTGATCTTGCTGTTTTATCTGCTGGTCACACCCGAGATCGTCCAGACCGGTATTCCAAACTATATGGCGCTGATTTTGTTCATCTTTCCGCTGGTGTTTCTGGCGGTGCTGCTGAATTCACGTTTCTATACGCAGCCGTCCTTGCGCACGCCTTTGCTGATCATCGTGCTGGGAATTGCCGGATGGCTGTATCTGTCACTGGTGTCCACCGATGGGGCTATCGTTGATGCGCCGACCTACCGCCTGCCCGGCCTACCAGCGTTTATGGACCTGTTCGATATTGATCCCGGCGTGCTTGTGGTTTTCGTGTCGGTGGTTTTCGTGAACGCGCCTACGGTCTTCCGCATCGTGCGCGGCTTGGCGCTCGACATCAAAACCCGCGATTATGTTGCCGCAGCCCAGACCCGTGGCGAAGGCCCGTGGTACATTATGTTATGGGAAATTCTGCCCAATGCGCGCGGGCCGCTGATCGTCGATTTCTGCCTGCGTATTGGCTATACGACGATCCTTTTGGGCACGCTCGGCTTCTTTGGCTTGGGGCTGGAATCCGAAAGCCCGGATTGGGGCACCACAATCAACGCGGGCCGCCGTTTGCTGGCGCTGTATCCGCATGCTGCGATTGCGCCAGCGGTGGCACTGCTGAGCCTCGTGTTGGGGTTGAACCTGCTTGCGGATGGTTTGCGCGAAGAAAGCCTGCGCGATTGATGTGAGGACGGGACCGGGGGCCAGCCCATCGCGCCTAAGGCGCGTAGTATGAATAGAGGCGTTGCCCCATTGGGGCGACACCCCTCGGAGTTTATTTGGCAAAATGAAGGACGAAGGGGTCTTTTACTTTGCATGAGGAAGGATACGACATGGCTGATCAAGCATATGACGGACCGATTTTGGAAATCGACAAGCTGTCGATCTCGTTTTTCACGCGGTTGCGCGAAATTCCTGCGGTGATGGATTTCTCGGTCTCGGTCAAGCCGGGCGAAGCTGTTGGTTTGGTTGGGGAATCGGGTTGCGGTAAATCCACCGTCGCCTTGGGGGTGATGCAGGATCTGGGCGTCAACGGGCAGGTCGTTGGCGGATCGATCAAGTTCAAGGGCCGTGATCTGGCCGAGATGAACGATGAGGAATTGCGCGATATTCGCGGCAGTCAGATTGCGATGATCTATCAGGAACCCATGGCATCGCTGAACCCCGCCATGCGGATCGGGCGGCAGTTGATGGAAGTGCCTATGATCCATTCCGGCATGTCCGAAAGCGATGCCCGCGCCCGCGCCTTGCAGGTCGTGACGGATGTGAAACTGCCCGACCCCGAACGTATCTTGAAAGCCTATCCGCATCAATTGTCCGGCGGCCAGCAGCAGCGCATCGTCATCGCCATGGCATTGATGGCTGAACCAGCCTTGTTGATACTGGATGAACCAACGACCGCATTGGATGTCACGGTCGAGGCCGCAGTGGTCGAATTGGTCAAGGATTTGGGCAAGAAATACGGCACGTCGATGCTGTTTATTTCGCATAATCTGGGGTTGGTGTTGGAAACCTGTGACCGGATTTGCGTGATGTATTCGGGCGAAGCGGTGGAGCGTGGATCAATCGAGGATGTGTTTGACGAGATGCAGCACCCCTATACGCAGGCGCTGTTCCGGTCGATCCCCCTGCCCGGTGCCGACAAGAATGCGCGCCCGCTGATTGCGATCCCCGGCAATTTCCCCCTGCCCCACGAGCGGCCAACCGGCTGCAACTTTGGCCCGCGCTGCGATTATTTCGAGGCCGGGCGGTGCGATCAGGGACCGATATTCATGGAGGACGTGCCGGGTAACGAGCGCCACGCCACGCGGTGTCTGAGGTTTCAGGAAATCGACTGGAACGCGCCGCTGGAACTGGCGGATGTCAAAACCAAGGGCGAGATTGGCAAGGTTGTTCTGAAGATGGACAAGCTTAAGAAATACTATGAGGTCGCTGCAAATTCGATGTTCGGCGGATCGGCCACCAAGGTCGTGAAGGCCAACGAGGAGCTGAGCTTTGAGGCACGGGAATCCGAGACATTGGCGATTGTCGGCGAATCCGGTTGCGGTAAATCGACCTTTGCCAAAGTGTTGATGGGGTTGGAAACGGCGACCTCCGGTCAGGTGCTACTGGATGGTACGGACATCGGCGGCGTCCCGATCGAAGAGCGGACCACGAAAAACGTGGCGGACATCCAGATGGTGTTCCAGAACCCGTTTGATACGTTGAACCCGTCGATGACCGTGGGCCGTCAAATCATCCGCGCGCTCGAGATTTTCAAGATCGGCAAGAACGAGAAAGAACGTCGCCAGCGCATGCTGGAACTGCTTGATCTGGTGAAACTGCCGCGCGAATTTGCCGGCCGTATGCCGCGCCAGCTGTCGGGTGGGCAAAAGCAGCGTGTGGGCATCGCCCGCGCCTTTGCCGGGGATGCGCGGATTGTGGTGGCTGATGAACCTGTGTCGGCCCTTGATGTGTCGGTGCAGGCGGCGGTGACCGATCTGCTGATGGAAATCCAGCGCGAACAGAAGACCACCTTGCTGTTTATCAGCCACGATCTGAGCATCGTGCGCTATTTGTCGGATCGGGTGATGGTAATGTATCTAGGCCATGTGGTCGAATTGGGTACGACGGATCAGGTATTCTCGCCCCCCTACCACCCCTATACCGAGGCACTTTTGTCGGCGGTTCCGATTGCAGACACGCGGGTGAAAAAGAAACACATCGTGCTGGAGGGCGACGTGCCCTCTGCCATGAACCCGCCGCCGGGGTGTCCGTTCCAGACGCGCTGCCGGTGGAAGCCGCTGGTGTCGGGCGATGTCTGTGAAACGGTTGTCCCCAGCTTGCGCAGTGTGGCCGACGGTCACGAGGTAAAGTGCCACCTGACAGATGCGCAGTTGGCTGAGATGGAACCGGTGATTGAGATTAACGTGGCTGCCGAATAACTGTCGGCGGCATATATATAGGCGGCCGGTACATTTGCACCGACCGCCCGTAACGGCAAGCGCGCAGGTGGGGGCGCGCGATCACCGTTTAACTATTGGAACGATTATTTGGTGTTGATGGTGTCGATGCGCTGCAAAACGGTATCGGCAAAGCCAGCAATCATCGCGTTATAGAAATCATCCTCGGACGGTTGCACAGCGATGAACCCCTCTGGCACGATCTGATCGCCGGGATATGCCGCGATGTTCACGGCAAAGCTTTGTGCGCCAATGCTGTTGTTGTCATCGGCAATTGCCACAACGCCAGAGATTTCATTGAACCCCTCAAGTGAGGTCAACATCGGGTTGCCGTTCAGGCTGATCTGACGGATGTCGATCTTGATCGTTGGCAGCGACGCGTCAGAGCCGGTTTGCACGCGAGACGCGATGGCCTGTTCCAGATCGGTTACGATTTCGGGAAACACGTCAAGCGCGTTGGCGTTTTCGGCTGCCCCCATAACTGCGGTGACGTCGATTTCAGAGAAAACGATTTCTTCGCTTGCGAAGGCCGCTGTGGACAGGGCCGCAATGCTGACTGAGGTCGCCAGGGCGATACGCTTTACTGAGTTAAACATTTAAATAGTCCTTATCGTCATACATACACGCAGGGGTTTTATGGGACCCGAATTGCGTTCTGTATGATCAACAGTGGACAAAGGGTTTGGTTCCGCGAACGGGTGATAATAAACCGTCAGACCAAGCGGAACTATAATTTATTATTGTATTTTAGATACTTACAGTCCGGCGATTACCTTGACGTAATTCTTGGTCTCTTTGAACGGGGGGATGCCGCCGTATTTTTTGACCGCACCCGGGCCCGCATTATAGGCCGCAAGCGCCAGCCGCCAATTGCCAAACGCGCGGTATTGCAGTTTCAAATACCGCGCCCCGCCGTCAAGGTTTTGATAGGGATCAGATGGATCAACCCGCAAAACCCGTGCGGTTTCGGGCATCAGCTGCGCCAAACCCAAGGCCCCTTTGTGGGATTTCGCCGCTGGGTTCCAACCGCTTTCCTGCTGCACAAGCCGCAAAAACAAATCCTCGGGGATCGCGTGACGGCGTGCCGCCTCGCGGGCCATACTGTGATATTGGCCCTTATACTTGCCCTGATATTTTGGCACGTCCCATTTGGTCGGCGTCACCACACGGGTCGGCTGCAACCGGACGGAGGCCGCGTATTGGCTGGACGCACGCGTATCAAGAAGCTTTTTCTGCGAGGCAAAAATCTTGGACCGGCTCTTGGAGGAGAAAACCTCGGCGGTGACCGGGCTAGAGAGCACAGCAACCGAGCACAGTGATGCGACGATAAGTTTCTTCATTACACCCTCAATGCAGCCACAATTGGCAGAACATAGCAAAATGAAATGTCGATGCCACCTTTTTATGCCCCTATTCGAAATTGTGATCGTGTAATTTAGCGGCCCTTTGGCCTGTTTCTTGGAGGCAGCACTGATATAACGGCGTGTAACGCAGGGGCTGGCGGGATTCGCATGGCCCTTTCAACCGCATAGCAGACAGGGGGCATCATGGCCGGCTCAGTGAATAAAGTGATCCTTATTGGCAATCTGGGGCGCGATCCCGAGGTGCGTTCGTTCCAAAACGGTGGCAAAGTGTGCAACTTGCGCATCGCGACCTCCGAAACATGGAAAGACCGCAACACGGGCGAACGCCGCGAAAAAACCGAATGGCATTCGGTGGCGATCTTTCAGGAAGGGCTGGTGCGCATTGCAGAGCAGTACCTGAAAAAGGGATCGAAAGTGTATATCGAAGGCCAGTTGCAGACCCGCAAATGGCAAGATCAATCCGGCGCAGATCGCTACAGCACCGAAGTCGTCTTGCAGGGCTTTAACGGCACATTGACCATGTTGGACGGCCCATCGGGCGGTGGTTCCGGGGGCGGTGGCGGCTATGACAGCGGCCCGTCTGATCCAGGCGGCTATGGCGGCGGTTACGATTCCGGCCCGTCCAGCAGCAGTGGTGGCGGCGGCGGCGGTGGCCAGTCCTCGCGTGATCTGGATGACGAAATCCCGTTTTAGCGGGAACAAACTTCAGAACTGTTGTTTTAAGATGCATATCGGGCTGAAACTTAAAGGTTTTGGCCCGATTTTTGTATATTTTAGAGGTTGACACATGCCAGTGATTTAGAAACTAAATAAATAGTAGTTTTTTAATGGGTTTCGCATCGAGTGCCAAAGCAACGTAATATCATTTTCGCCAGTGGGGAACGATATAGCTACCTCGAAAACGAGGATGGCAAGCCCGACTACTGGTCGACACTCTTTGTCTCTGTCGAACTGAGATATAAAGGCACGCTGTAGATATGTACGGACTCTCGGGACACTTCCTGTAAATTCCCTGATTTGGGATGGAGGAAGTATTCATGACGAACGAAGAACGCGACATTCAACGCAAACTTAAAGTGCTCCAGCACGCCGAGAAGATCGGCAATGCCCGCAAAGCCTGCCGGTATTTTGGGATCGGCAGGTCCAGTTTTTATAGGTGGCGTGATGCATACCAAAAGCATGGTGAAGCTGGTTTGAAGAACGCCAAATCAATCCCGAAAAACCCTGCCAATCAAACGCCCGCTGAAATCGTCGAGAAGGTGCTTTATCTGCGGCGCAAGTATCACCTGGGGCCTATCCGTATCGTTTGGTATTTGGCGCGCTATCACGGCATCAGAATCTCCGATGCTGGGGTCTACCGCATCCTAAAGCGTAACGGCCTCAACCGACTGCCCAGAGGCACACGCATGCGCAAATTGCACACCAAACGTTATCAAAAGCAGGTGCCGGGACATCACATCCAAGTGGACGTTAAGTTTTTGACCTTCAAAGGAAAAAGCGGCGAAAAGGTCCGCCGATTCCAATATACAGCGATCGACTTTATTGACCACATCATCGAAAAGTTCCCATTCCGCATTCGCGAGGTACGCACGGATAATGGCCACGAGTTCCAGGCTAAGTTCCATTGACATGTTGAAGACCTTGGCGTCAGGCATGCCTACATCAAGCGCGCCCCCCCCCCAGCTGAATGGGAAGGTCGAACGATCACACCGGTCCGATCAACAGGAATTCTATCAGCTTCTCAGCTATAAAGGGGACGTAGATCTCGAGGCCAAGCTCGACGAATGGGAACGCTTCTACAACTTCGCTAGACCGCATGGCGCGCACAACGGCCAGACCCCTTACGAAGCTCTCAGAGACAAGCTACAGTAGCTAGGCAAGTGTCCCGCAGGTTGGTCTAGGCTACAGTCGTTCTTGGTAGCGCAGGTCAGAATATATGGTTCCAAATATCTGATGTAAAAAGTAGTCCTTGCACTCAATCACAAACCATCTGAACATGCGATGCGGCAGGCCGCAGTATTACTTGCAGAAAAATAAAACGCCGCGGTGCCTTGACAGCTAGTCGCTCCATAAGCGCTTCCATCATTCTGATGGCTATAATCCATGTCTATATTCTGGGAACCGACACTTTACTTTTCAGCGATTGAAGCAAAGGATGATGCAGATTTCAGAGATGCAATTTGGGATACAGGCTATCGTGATCGTCACTTACTGATGCCTAATACTGACCGAACCAGAGGCCGAAGAGTTGGAAAATGATCCACCATCGGACGCGCACGAAACTGGTTTTGCGGCGCTTATCCAAGTGTTGGATGAAAACGGCCAATTGAGCGGCTATGTGACGCTAGGCGAGGTGATCGACCTAGCCAGCACACGTATACATGGGATTGCAATCCTTTTGATGGCGCTACCAGAATGCGTTCCCTTGCCAATACCTAGCGCTGGGGCGATTTTGGGTATACCTCTCATTGCTGTTTCCGCACATTTGGCGATTTTTGGCGAGCGGGGCGACTTACCGGCGCGTGCCCGCGAACTCAAAATTCCGCACCGCGTGATCGCAATGATCTCGCGCCATTTGATCCGGCCGCTTCGCTATGTTGAACGTATGAGTCGCAACCGACTGTCAGTGCTGGGGCGGAGTGAAAGGTTGGTCGGCGTCTTTTGCCTGCTGATGTCGCTTCTTTTACTGCTGCCGATCCCTTTGGTGAATGGTCCGCCCGCTGTTGCCCTAGCGTGTCTTTCGTGGGGGCTCATACAGCGCGACGGGCTTTTTATCGGTTTGGGCATCTTTCTGTCGGCAGCCGTCGTATTCCTCATTTTAACCATAGCGGATCTGGCCGTATCGTTCGTCACGTAACCTCAAGAGCCAGCGCTGGAGGAGTTGCTGCGCTCGAACGACCTGATCTGGAGCCGCGTCATCCGCCATTACCTGCTGGGCGAACGCACACATGCCAACCCGCTGATGGCATGGAACGCTGACGCCACCCGCATGCCGGCGGGGATGCATTCGCAATACCTGCGGCACTTGTTCTTGGGAAACGAGCTGGCCAAGGGGCAGTTCAAAGTGGACGGCACCACCATCGCGCTAAGCGACATCCGCGCCAAGATATACTGCCTGGCCACCGAGACGGATCACGTATCACCGTGGCAATCTGTTTACCGGCTGTCGTTGCTGACAGACACGGATGTGACGTTTGTTTTGACAAACGGCGGGCATAACGGTGGCATCTTGTCGGAACCCGGCCATGCGGGTCGGAATTTTTGCTGCGGGCACAAGGCCGAAGGCAACGCGCATACCGCAGCATCGGACTGGTTTGAAAAGCACCAACCCCGCGATGGTTCGTGGTGGCAAAATTGGGTGCAGTGGTTAAACAAACGCAGTAGTCCAGCCATAAATCCGCGGGCTGCCCATTTTGATGTATTAAATGCCGCGCCCGGTCGCTATGTCATGGGCTGAGGTCAGGTGAGTTACGCCATGCTGAAATTTTACCACGGGATTGGTCGCGCTCAGGCGGCCACCAGACGTCTGCCGGATGCCAGACCCCAAACCCTGATAGTTGAGGCAAACCAGTGACCGAAATTGCGCGACAGACCGGTTTAACAGCGCAAGAGGCCCTTGCCGCGCGGCAAATCCACGGCTGGAATGAACTGCCTGTGGTGGCGCGATCCGGTCCGTTTCGGGTATGGTTACGCCAATTCTCCAGTTTCCTTGTACTGATCCTGATCATCGCCGCCGCCATCGCGCTTGCCTTGGGTGAAAGGGTCGATGCGATCACAATCGGTCTTGTGGTCATGTTAAACGCCACATTGGGATTTGTTCAGGAATGGAAGGCAGAAACCGCCCTCGCATCCTTGCGAAAAATGCTGTCCCCCCAAGCAATGGTGCTGCGCGATGGTCAGGAACAAATGATCCCGGCCCGCGACATTGTACCCGGCGATATCCTTGTGCTCGCGCCCGGTGCAAAGGTGGCAGCCGACGGGGTCGTGGTTCGCGCTGCGGAACTACAGGTCGATGAAAGTGTCCTGACCGGTGAATCCGTGCCAGTTGCCAAGGATGGCACAGAAAGCGGGCGGGACCTATTTGCCGGAACGTCTGTCATCGCCGGGCGGGCAGAAGCGCGGGTTACAGCCACCGGTGCAAATACCGAATTCGGCAAGATTGCACATCTGACAGGATCGGTTGGGCCAAAGGCAACGAACCTGCAAAACAAGCTGGGCCAACTCGCCCGTCAACTGGGTGCCGCCGCGCTGCTTGTTGCAGCCGCGGTCACAGGGCTGGGCTTACTGCTGGGGCGTGATCTGACCGAAATGGTGATGACGGGGCTTTCTTTGTCTGTCGCAATGGTGCCCGAAGGTCTGCCCGCGGTGGTCACGATCACACTTGCACTTGGGGCCGCAGCAATGGTGCGCCGGAACGCCTTGGCGCGCCGTTTGCAGGCCGTCGAAACGCTGGGTGCCGCTTCGGTCATTTGTACGGACAAGACCGGCACGCTGACCGAAAACAAGATGACCGCGACGCAGGTCTGGACGATGGATCGCACCTATGACGTCACCGGAACAGGCTATGATCCCGCCGGACATATCGCAGTTGACGGGGCACGTTTGCGCGCAGCGGATGATCCTGTGCTTGCCGCGCTTTTGCAAGTCGGGCTTTATTGCAGCCATGCCCATCTGAAACACGAAGGTGATCACTGGCAAATGACTGGTGCCCCTACCGAAGGGGCGCTGATTACCCTTGGCTACAAAGGTTGGTGCGACCTGCCCAATGAACGCGGCTTGCTGGCTGAAATCCCGTTCAGCAGCGCGCGCAAGCGGATGTCGGTGTTGTATCAATCGGAAAACGAGACATCGGTATTGACCAAAGGCGCGCCCGAGCGAGTGCTTGAAGTGTGTACTCAGATCATGACCCAAACCGGTGTGCGACCACTGCAACCCGCAGATCATGATACTATTTCACAAGCCTTTCAGCACCTCGCAGAAAAAGGGTTGAGGGTAATCGGCCTTGCCCGCCGGGTCGCAGCCACGCAGCAGGTGACCGAGGAAGGGCTGACATTTCTAGGTTTGGTCGGCCTGATCGACCCCCCAAGATCCGAGGTGCGCGACGCAATTTCGCTCGCAAGGACGGCGGGGATCAAAGTCATCATGATCACCGGCGACAGCCCCATCACAGCGGGTGCGATCGCGAACCAGTTGTCGTTGAACGTAACCCGGCACTTGACCGGCGCTGATCTTGATAAACTGGACGACGCCGAGCTTGATGATCTGTTGCAAGGCGAGGTCCTGTTCGCACGTACCAAGCCCGAACAGAAGATGCGCATCGTTTCCGCGCTGCAAGCGCAGGGTCAGATCGTTGCAATGACCGGCGACGGGGTGAACGACGCCCCCGCCCTGAAACAGGCCGACATTGGCGTGTCGATGGGGATCAGAGGAACCGACGTGGCCCGTGACGCCTCTGATCTGGTGCTGCTGGACGACAATTTCGCAACCATCGTCCGCGCCATCGGCGAAGGTCGGCGCCAGTTCGCCAATGTTCAGAAATTCGTCCGCTATCTGTTGTCATCCAATGCCGGCGAAGTCGTCGCCTTGGTCGTCAACATTGCGATTGGTGGCCCGCTTGTATTCCTTGCCACGCAAATTTTGTGGATGAATCTTGTTACCGACGGCGTGACAGCGGTGGCACTGGGCTTGGAAAAATCGGAACCCGACCAGATGCGTCAAAGACCCCGTAGCAAAGATACCCCGATCCTTGGCGTCAGCGGCGTCGTGACCATCCTCGTTTTGGGAACCTATACCGGCCTGTCGAGCCTCTGGATATTTTTTCATCTGATGGATCTCGGGGTCGAACTGGCGCGGACTACAGGCTTCACTGGCATGGTGGTTTTTGAAAAAGTTAGCGTTTTTGCCTTCCGTTCTTTGCGTCTGCCTAGCTGGAAAATTGGGTTGTTCAGCAACCCGTTTCTGTTGCTGGCGCTGACCGTTACATTGGGCGCTCAGGTACTGGCCATCTACTGGCCGCCCTTGCAAACGCTTTTACACACCGTCCCGATGGGGCGCGACGAATGGGCTTTGATTGCCATATTTGCGCTTCCTATCCTTGTGGTGCCCGAAGTGTTCAAGGCTTTGGGGCTCGGGCTTCAACGCGCGTAATAATATGCGACAAGGCTTGCGAGGAACGTGATCAGCACAAGGATTGAATCCAGCCCGAACACGCCAATCCGCAGCTTGCGCCGGACAATCAATCCGATCAGGTAAATCGCTGTCACAGTCAGGCCGAACCCCAACGCAAGGCTGACCATACGGGATGTGTTTTGCAATATCGGCCCCGAACGAAAAAGGATGTCGGCAGGGAAAACCAGAACCAACATGATCAGATTGCTGCCAAATATGTTCGAGATCGCCAAAGTATAGGCCCCGATACGCACCGCCGCGATGCTGGTGCTTAGTTCGGGAAGCGACGTCGCCGCAGCCAGTAACGTAACCCCGATGAAGCCCGTGCCAAGACCGGATCGATCAGCAATGCGTTCGGCAAACAAGACCAGCAACAGTCCGAAAACCAAAATCGCGATACACGCAGCAATGGCTTGCCAGATCAGGCTTTTGTTTGCTGTCTGCGCCAGACCTGAGGGTGCCGGAAAGGCAAGCGGATCAGGGTCGGGCAGATCAACGGGGACCCAATCACTGTTGTCATCATAGCGGCGCAATAGCCAAATCGCCCCGACATAGACCGCAGCAATGGCTATACTGCCAAAGCCCACGCCTGAAATGACAAATGTCTCGCCCAGATTGGTGATGACCAAGGTCACGGACAGCAGTAGCACCAGCAATGTGGCCTCTAGCGCGTGGTTTGCCTTGCGCGGATAATTTGTAATCGGCCCGCGTGCCCCGAAATCTGCCATCGCCAAAATCGCCGTCTGAAGCGCAATGCCTCCGAAAAGGTTGTTCAAAACCAGGTCACGAGATTGTTGTACCGCAGCGGAAAGCGTCGTCGCGACCTCTGGCAGGGATGTTGCCAGTGACAAAAGCAATAGGCCGACAATAGATTTGGCCAGCTTGAACCGGTCTGACAGGGCATCTGCCAGATAAGCCAGCCTCGCACCCGCAATCCAAACGCAACCCGCGCTTAGGGTGAATAAAATCAAGCTTTGTATCAGGGACGTGACCGGGATTTGCATCACTGCTATCTAGCAAATTATCGCATCTTTGCTTTGACATGGCTCAATCCCAACAAGGTGTGGGGGGCAAGCTTGAAGGCCCTTTCTGAGCGATGCCAATTCGCCGCGACGCTTTCGCGTTAGGTTCAAAGCAAATTAGGAGCCTGCTATGTTCTCAAATCCCGTGAAGCTATTTTCCATCAATGGGTTCGACATCAAGGTCGATCCCCGCTGGCTAATTGAGCTTCCCCCTGAAATTCGGACACTGACGTAAGCTATGATTTGTTGTCTGCTGACCTTCAACACGAAGGAGATCAGAAATGTCGAAACGGAAGCAACATCATCCAGAGTTCAAGGCCAAGGTCGCGTGAGGGCTTTGAAAGGGGAAGAGACGGTCAGCGAACTGGCAAGCCGGTTTAGGGTGCATCCCACGATGATCCACCAATGGAAACGGACTTTGTTGGAAGGCACGTCAGGCGTATTTGAGCGTGGCAGTCGCAAGGCATCAGAAGTCTATGAGGAGCAAGTTAAAGACCTGCACGCCACGATCGGAGAGTTGGCCGTCGCCAATGATTTTTTGGCCAGAAAGCTCAAACCCTAGACCGGCAAGTGAGGCGCAAGATGATCGAACGCGCCAATACCAACCTGTCCGTCGGGAAGCAGTGCAAGCTGTTGTCGATCTCGCGGTCATCATTTTACTACGAGCCCAAGTGTGAAAGTGAGATGAACCTCGTCCTGATGCGCGTGATTGATAAGCAGTTTCTGGAAACCCCGTTTTACGGCGTGCGTCAGATGACCTAGCACCTGCGCAATGACGACCACCCCGTTAACGAAAAGCGGATCAGACGCCTGATGCGGCTGATGGGATTGATGCCGATCTATCAAAAGCCAAATACCAGCAAGGCTGCAAAGGGACACAAGATTTACCCTTACTTACTGCGTGGCCATCGTGTGGACCGTCCCAATCAGGTCTGGTGCGCGGACCTCACCTACCTGCCAATGCGGCGCGGCTTTCTATATCTCGTGGCCATCATGGACTGGCACACCCGCAAGGTTCTGGCGTGGCGTATCTCGATTGACGGAAAAAGGCCGTTTTCTCCCCTCTCGGGATCATGCAGCGCATAACCCTGCCGGACAACGGATCAACATCTTTGTTGAGCGACTGTGGCGGTCGCTAAAATATGAATGCGTCTACTTACACGCCTGGGAAACCGGAACAGAGGCCAAGGCTGGCGTCAGAAAATGGATCGAGTTCTACAATCACAAACGGCCACATTCCGCTCTTGGTGGGCAACCACCTGCCGTAGTCTATTGGCAAAGGAATGAAACTCCAAACCCCGATCAGCAGGTGCAAAAAGTAGCTTAATTTACGTCAGAACCTGTCCAATAAATGGGGAGTAGCTCAGTTGGGGCTGTCACTGGGTGATCGCGACTAATATCGCCTCACAGCCATCGCAAAAACAATCAAACGCCACGAGGATATCAAGCTAGTGGCGTTTTCTTTGGCATTATGGTTGGGGCCACAGGTCGCGGATCTTTTCTGACAGGGTGGCGCGAACATCTTCAACTTCACCAATGCTAAGACGGTTGTTCAACACATCGAAAACGCATTTGATATCCTCGCGCCCCCGGAATTCCGCTGTTTCGCTCATCTCGGCTGCGATGAAGGCCACGAATTCTTCGGCACTGCGTTCTTTGACCGGGGTTTTCTTTGGCACCCAGCCTTCAAAAAAGAACCCCCGTATCAGCACAGGTAACTGCGCAGAAAACTGTGCCAGTTCGTCAACCACCAGATGATCCCGCAAGTGGTGCAGTGTCACTCGCAAAAGGCGCAGTACGCTGCGTTTTGAAGACCAATCAAGTCGATCTGCCAGTTCATTGATCCATTCGTGAGTCACATGAACGCTGTTGTCGATTACTTCCAAACCTTGGGCCGTCATTTATCTTCTCCTAATTTGGGTCAGTTGCTGGTGGTTTCTGATCGGCATCCAATGCAGCGCCGGAATTGCCGAGCAGTGAATGTAAAACCGGGCGCGCCATTGCCCCGATGCCAAGTAAAACCAACGTGAAATTTGCCGCCCAGCCGATGAAGGGAATAAAATTCAGCAGGCCAACAAAGAGCAGCGCAGCCGCGAAAACCAGCAAGCGCGTAATATTATTGGGGTCGGTTGCACCGCCGAAACCCATCCAAAACCGCATTGCGATGCTATAGGCACCCAACGCATAGCCCAGCGTCCAGGCGACGATGATCGCCAGCAGTACGACAGGAACAAAGGGAATGCCCACGATGGTCATGGCAGTGATCGGCACCATGCCGAACAACACCGACAAACCAAGCACGCCCAGAAGAAAGATTTTGCCAGGGGCCTCTGTCACACTGCGGCGCATTTTCGACAAGCGGTTGGGCATAAAGCCCAACATCAAGGCACCAAGCACCAGGAAGAAAAGGATCGAGATCACGAATGCAAAAATGACGGACATGAATGTTGGGAAAGCGGGCATGTCTTTGCCCATATCCTGCCATTCCTC
>SWCC01018483.1_pt1 | contig 15585 bp, 9 predicted proteins | sample 4692971 | NCBI WGS metagenome assembly SWCC01 (sample SAMN10267277, study PRJNA491770) | bioreactor metagenome | isolation source: DHS bioreactor inoculated with subseafloor sediment | place: Japan: off Shimokita Peninsula | collected 2006-08 | reverse complement strand
CCACTCTGGCCGGCCAGCTTTACCGTAGCTTCCAGATCGTCAATATCGACCATCATTGCTCCGGCTGCATGTTTAACCAGGCGGGTGACGCGCTTATCGAGCATGTTCTCACGTGTTTTTTGTGGAAAAGACTCGATTAATACCTCCCCGTTCAGCAACCTTTGTACATTATCTTCTGCGAAAACCATTCCATTCTTTCCGGGAAGTCCCAACCCAGCCCCGCTGATCACCACCGATCCCGTTAAGGGGACGCGACCATCCGACACAGCAGGTTGAGCGCTGGTGTGGGATGTGGCAGGTTGGGATGTGGTCGCCGGTTCAGATTTCGTTGCTGTCGGTAAACCAGCCGCATACAGAGCGCACAAGGCCTCATTGAAGGAGGGTAAGGCACCCTTGCGGGGATGGTTGGTTGCCAGAAGCGTGACTGCGGCATTGTCTTTGAAAATATCGCTGGTGAGCGCATTTAATACGCGTTTCGGCCCCACCTCCACAAAAATCCGTGCACCATTTTCATATAATTTAGTGGCACCTTTGATGAATTGCACCGGAGAAGCAACCTGATCCGCCAGGAGATTGAGAATTTCTTCGCGACCGGATGGATACCAATCCCCGGTGACATTAGCAGCCACCGGTATTCTGGGGGCTTGCAAGTCCATGCGTTCGATGACCTTGCGCAAGGGCAGACTGGCTGGTGCCACAATTTTAGTGTGAAAAGCATGGGAAACCGGGATTTTGACCGCCTGGAAATTGGCAGACATGAAGGCCTGAATGGCAAGATCGATGCCTCTGGTTGACCCGGCAATGACCGATTGCAAGGGGCTGTTGATATTTGCCAGCACAACATAATCTTCAATCGTACCCAGAATGCGTTCCACCTCTTGCAATGGGGCGGATACGGCCGCCATGCAGCCATTATCCTCCATAGCAACTTTCACCATTTCGCGACCACGGGCACTGACCACTTCCAGGGCTTCATCAAAGCGTAAGACACCGGCAGCTACCAGTGCCGCATATTCCCCCAGGCTATGACCAATGACCATATCCGGCACGAATCCGTATTTTTGCAATAAGCGCAGTAAGGCTACATTGGCGGTCAACACGGCTGGCTGGGTGATGGTGGTGTCTCTTAATTTCTGTTCTGCTGCTTTAAGACTGGCTTCATCCCCATCGGCGTAAATATAATCGGTGAGTGGCTTCCCTAACAGGGGTTCCATCACGCGGTCTGCTTCTACAAAGACTGCATCCACCACCGGCTCAATGGCGCGTAATTCCTTCAACATATTCACATATTGTGAACCCTGCCCCGGGAAGAGAAAAGCCACCTTGCCAGGTGTTCCGCTACCGCGATAGACACCTTGCGCCGTCATCGCTTGCCACATGGCTGGGTTTTCTGAGTCGAAGGCTTTTAAGGCTTTTTCTGCGCGTTTGATGAACTCATCGCGATCACCATAATCAATCGCTAACCGTTCGGTTGCGCTCAGCTGATCAGGGGAGGGGATTTGAGAAGGGGCGAGAGCGCCCTGTTGCGCCTGCGCTAATGAATTCTGTAGCTTACCTTTTAATTCTGCAGTGGTATTGGCGGAGAGAAAATGCAAACCGCGGAAATGTTCTGATGCTGGAGCGGCAGGGGAGCTGGCAGGTGCGCTGGAATCAGCTTCTACATTATTTGTAGGAGCTGATGCCGGTTGACTACCGGCGTTTTCTTTGAAGAAATTGATCACTTTTGCCAGGGTGTTGTAATCGGATAAGCGCAAATCTTCCCGGCGCGCGACGCCATAATGGCCGCGAATAGCAGCGAAAAGCTCTGCCTGTTTGACGGTATCGACACCTAAATCGGCTTCCAGATCGAGATCCAGATCAAGCATTTCAGCGGGGTAACCGGTTTTTTCTGCCACCTGTTGAATCACAAATTGGGTGATCTCCGCATCGGATGCTTTACCAGCGCTGTCAGTTGCACCTGCGCTAACGGCAACCGGTTCAGTAACGACTGGTTGGGGGGCTGAATCTATCTGCGTGGACTGATCGGAAGTGGCTGCATTGTCCATGACAAAGCCGATCACTTTTTCGAGGGTATTGTAGTCCGATAAGCGTAAATCCTCTCGGCGGGGAATCCCGAAATGTTCACGGATACTGCGGAAGAGCTCGGCTTGTTTGACGGTATCGACTCCCAAATCAGCCTCCAGGTCCAGCTCCACGTCCAGCATTTCCACCGGATAGCCTGTTTTTTCACTCACGGCCGCCAATACAAAATCTCTGACGGCCTGGTTTTCAACGTGCTGGCCGGAAGTGACCGCAACGGTAGGAGAGGTGACTACCTGATCCACTTGCCTGGCAGCCACAGCCGGAACACTAAAGACAGGCTGTTGATCTTCATGCAGCCCGGGCACGTATTCCTCCACCACGACATGGAAATTGGTGCCACCGAAGCCAAAGGAACTGACCCCAGCCCGGCGAATTTCAGCGACTGGCTTTTCCCAGGGTTTTGCCTGGGTATTGACATAGAAAGGCATGTGCTCAAAATCGATATTGGGGTTTGGTTTATGAAAATTGACAGAAGGGGGTAGCATTTTCTGATCCAGCGCCATGGCTACTTTTGCCAGACCAGCAGCACCGGCAGCACTTTTGAGATGGCCAATATTGGATTTGACGGATCCTAATGCGATGCTGTGAACCGGGATGCCGAACTTGCCAAAAATTTCATTCAGGCTGTTGACTTCGACCACATCACCGACCCGGGTGGAAGTGCCATGCCCTTCCACCAATCCGGCACTGGCAGGGGTAACACCTGCGTTTTTCCAGGCGCGTTCAATCGCACGCTGTTGCCCGATTGGGTTGGGGGCGGTGATGCCCTTGCCTTTGCCATCCGAACTGGAACCGATCCCGCGGATGACAGCATAGATCTTATCGCCATCGCGTTCAGCATCTGCCAGCCGTTTGAGCAAAAAGATAGCGGTGCCTTCGCCCATCACAAAGCCATTCGCACCGTCTGCATACGGGCGCGATCCATCGGCACTGAGTGCGCCGATTTTCGAGAATTTGACATAGGACTCGGGTCCCATATTGCGATCCACTCCGCCTGTTAGAGCTGTATCGTATTGAAAGCTGTTTAAACCCTGAACGGCTGCCTGCACAGCGGCCAGAGAGGATGCACAGGCGGCATCAGTGACGAAATTCGGCCCGCTGAAATTGAACACATTCGCAATGCGACCGGCAATGATATTGGATAACTCCCCAGACATTGTGTCTTCGGTGATATCCGGAATTTGGGAGCGAATATTCGTTTGAAAGCCCTCAATCAATTGTTGTTGAACGGCAGCAGGCAGGTTTCTGAATGCTTCGGATCCTTCCAGGGCCTGCACATATTCCGGCAGCAGAATACGCATCGTGGTACGATAATGGCGTTCTCCGGCATTAGAATTTCCAAGAATCACAGCCATTCTTTCCGGGTCGAGCGTGCGTTCGGGATACCCATAATCGCTGAGCGCCTGGTGGCTGGCGGCAATTCCCCATTGCTGGGTGAAATCCATTTGTGCCAGCACAGTCGGTGGAATGGGGATGCGCATCTTGATGGGGTTGAACTCAAAATTTGTCACCCAGGACCCAATTTTGCTATAAGACTTATCCGGCACTTTTGGATCATGATCGTAGTAAAGATTGGTATCCCAACGGTCAGCCGGAACATCCTTAACCGAATAATGCCCTTTGAGAATGTTTTCCCAGAAAATCCTGGCATTGACAGCATCGGGCATAATTGCCCCGATCCCCACGATGGCTACTGGTTTTTGTTCATGCATAATTTTAACCTCCAATAAATAACATTGATCACCTGAAACCGAAAAATGATAGAGAATTGACCTGTTCAGGGTTTGATTTTTTTCTAAACAGGCTGCGAAGTGCAATGGATTGTCCGGGTGTTGGCAACATCCAACACGATTTCGCAATTTAAAGACAGCTCAACAGGTGATTGTCTAATTTGCAGAAACACTTGATTAAAAAAAGAGTTACGGAAATATTCGTTTTGATGACATTATTTTTCCATAATTGAATTGGAGATTAAAAATCTGTATACTTAGGAATATCGATTCATCATCGTTCCCAACTTGCCCTGAAAATGAATCTCCAGGTGATCATGAAAGGATAGGTCAATCATGAAGCAAACCAGCTGGATTGGTCAGACTTTAAATAAGCGTTATCAAATACAGGAACTGCTTGGGCAAGGGGGGATGTCAGCAGTATATAAAGCATTCGACCCGAATTTAAGGAGAACTGTAGCGATTAAGATGGTTCATCCTCACCTGAGTAGCGATGAATCATTTATCAAACGATTCATGGAGGAGGCAGCGGCTATTGCTTCTTTGCGTCATCCGAATATTGTACAGGTATTTGATTTTAATTCGGATGAAGACATTAATTACATGGTGATGGAATACTTGCCAGGGGAAACCCTCCAGGCGCGTTTGCAACGGTTGAACAAAAACCAGAGAAAAATGACCATCGATGAAGCTGTTCAAATCACTATGAACGTTTGTGATGGTTTGAATTATGCGCATAAGCGGGGGATGGTCCATCGAGATATAAAACCAGCCAATATCATGCTTGATATCAACAATCAGGCGATCCTGATGGATTTTGGGATTGTAAAAATTGTAGGGAGTGCAGCTCACACCTTGACAGGAGCAGTTATTGGCACAGCAAATTATATGGCACCGGAGATCATCCGTTCAGAACCTGCTGACCAAAGATCAGATATTTATTCTTTGGGAATTACATGTTATGAAATGTTGGGTGGATCACCGCCTTTCGAGGCAGATTCTGCCATGACGATCATGATGATGCATTTGAATGATCCTATTCCAAATTTGGAACAAATCCGTGATGATTTACCCAAAGATTTGGTAAATATTGTTTACAAGATGCTGACCAAAGACCGCAAGGATCGCTATCAAACTGTAGATGAATTATCCGATGATCTGAGAAAATTAACCCAAAAGATCACCACAAATGAATTGGAAACTCCCGAGTCAGAAAGGTCACAATCCGATCAAGCTGAAATTAACATTTCCACGCAGATTATTTCTCCACCGGGAGATGCTAACAATTATGCCACTTTGGTTGAAACCCCGGAAAATACAAAAAGAGTGGATGAAATTCCGGCAACACTGATTGAAATTCCAGAGAAGACACAGATTAAGGAAAGAATTGGAAAGAAGAAGCGCATAAATTGGGGGGTAGTAGGACTTATTTCAGGGCTATTGGTCATTACGGCAATCGTCATCATTGGCATTTCTACATCCTGGTTTGGATTTTCAGAGCAAATCGGGGTTGTGAAGCCAGGTTCGACAGCTACATCGCAAATCATGGGTGAAGAACCCACTAATAAACAAAATACTTTGGTTACCCAGGCAACAATCCATCCAGAAGATGGAGACAACTTAAAAGCAACTGAGTTGGCTGAACAAATGGAAAAAGAAAAATTTTTAGTTTGTCTCCTGACCGATACCGGTTCATTGGCTGGCTCTCCTTTTCTCGAAAATGCATTTATGGGCATAAAAAGAGCACAGGATGAATTGGGAGTGAGGGGTGAATATCTGGAATCGAACGATGAGTCCCAATACGAAATGCATTTAAATCAATTTATTGAGATGAGATGTGGATTGATCATTTCTGCTGGTTATATGTTGGGAGATATAACCATTCGATATGCCGAGATGCATCCTGATACCAAATTTTCGATCCTTGATTTTGCAGAAAACGGTGGTTTACCGAATTTAATGAATTCGGTCTATCAAATTGACCAAGCTTCGTTTATGGCTGGTTACTTAGCAGCTGCCATGACAAAAACACAAACCGTTGCCACCTATGGTGGTATGCCAATCCCACCCGTAGAAATGTTCATGGATGGCTTCGCCAGAGGTGTTCAATTTTACAATGAAGCAAAAGGGAAAAATGTTCGGGTGATCGGGTGGAATATGGAAAATCAGGGAGGGAGGATTTTTATTGATTCATTTGATAATCAGGGTCTTGGGGAAGAAATCGCGAATGAATTTCTCTCTCAATCAGCAGATATTATTTACCCGGTGGCTGGTTCTGCAGGGTTAGGTTCAGCAGCTGCTGTAATGAACCATGGGTCAGGATACATAATTGGGGTGGATAGCGATTGGGCTGAGAAATATCCTGAATTTGCACCCATTTTACTGACCTCTTCCATAAAAAGGATGGATCAAACAATTTTTGCTTTAATTCAAGTAACAATGGAAGGGAATTTTGGTGGAGAAAGATATGTCGGTAATTTAGAAAATGAAGGGGTTGGGTTAGCGCCATTTCACGATTCTGAGGCAACGATCCCTGGTGAAGTAAAAGTTGAGTTAAAGGAAATTAGAGAATTAATCATTTCAGGACAGATTGAATTTAACCCGATTTACCAGTATAAATGATCATCAGGTTTCACTTGACGACAAAAGCCAGCAAACCTGGATGATGGATGTGTCGCTGTTTTTCCGTGATTGGATGCGAGTAGAAATGGAGTTATCAATGGTTAAAAAAATTCTGGCAATTGTGCTATTTTGGCTGGTGATCTTTGTCGCCGCATTTGTGGTCCCGCGCTTGATTGAACCCATAGGCAGTGGGTTTACGCGTGGCACGAACCGCTTGCCATTGCTGTTGGGCTTGCAGTGTTTTGGTTTTGTTGTGGCACTGGTTTCAGCCGGATTCACTTATAAAAACCGCGCAAAAATTACAAAATGGATGGTGGTCGCAGGATTTGCGCCACTATCCATCGATGTGATATTTGTGGTATTGATGGTGTTATTTTACGCCGGGTCAATCATCATTGGCATGCTGACTAGACAGCGCTATTAGGGAAATCAACTAGTATTTTAACCATTATTGAATTCCGGGTTTTGCGTTATCGCAGCACGAAAAGTAGAGAAATTCAAGTATTTTAAACACCTGCAAAAAAGATAAATTAGTGCTAAACTTAAGTAAGTGATACTTAAGTTTTCATTAGATTAAATTTAATCAAAAGTGCTGATCTTTGCGAAAACCAGGGTTTCATCTGGTCTAAGCCCCGATCAAATGAAAAAAAATTATCTGTTTTGTATGATAGAAAAAAGAGATTTTGGAGTATGGCATGCCACAAATTGAGTTGAATATCAATGGTAGAGATTACACATTGGACGTTGAGGATAACGAAACATTATTAACTGTTTTACGCGAAAGGTTTGATCTGACCGGCGCGAAACCTGCCTGTCAGACCGGGGATTGTGGGGCTTGCAAAGTAATCATCGATGGGATTGCTGAAAATTCCTGCATGAAAGTGGCTAAAAAACTGGCTGGGAAAAAGATTGAGACAATTGAAAACCTCTCTACACCTGAAAAGTTACACCCACTCCAGCAAGCATTCATTGAAACAGGCGCGGTCCAGTGTGGATATTGCACCCCAGGGATGATCATGTCCGGCAAAGCTTTACTGGATGCCAACCCGCATCCTCAAGATTTTGAAATTCTGGAGGCGATCGATGGTAACATCTGCCGCTGTACTGGCTATGTGAAAATTGTGGATGCCATCAAATTGGCGGCAGACCGGATGAACGGAGGTGAACAATGAGTAAGTCCGAGGTTATTGGGAAACAGGTACCCATCCGCGATGCCGTCCTGAAAGTCACTGGAGAGATGAAATATGTAGGTGATATGAAATTACCCAGGATGTTGACAGCCAAACTGCTGCTCAGTCCTTACGCCCATGCGCGCATCAAATCAATTGACACCTCAGAAGCGGAGAAATTGCCGGGAGTGCATGCCATTGTCAGTTACCAGAACACACCCGCTTACCTGTATAACAGTTATCTGAGAATTTTCGAGGATGAAATTCCGCGCACCGAGCAGGTCTTCAGTGAAGTCATGCGCTTTGTGGGCGACCGGGTGGCGGCAGTCGCAGCCGAGGATGAAAAAACTGCGGAAGCAGCCCTCAAATTAATTAAGGTGGAATATGAAGAGCTGCCAGCCGTTTTTGATCCGGAGAAAGCCCTGGAAGAAGGAGCTCCAGCCATTCATCCCGGTGGCAACAAAGTTGGCGAAGAATTCACCGAAGCGGGAAATGTGGATGCAGCCTGGGAGCAGTGTGACCGCATCTTTGAAGACCGCTATGAAATGCCGCCTCTGCATCACATGGCAATGGAAACGCACACAGCCATTGCCGATTATAATTCGCGGGGAAAATTGACCATTTACACACCCACTCAGAATGCGTTCAACCTCAGAATCCTGCTATCACGCATATTTGACCTGCCGATGACACAGGTCCGCATCATTCGTCCCGCGATTGGTGGTGCTTTTGGCTCAAAAATTGAGCTGAATCTGGAAGTTGTGGTGGCTGCCCTGGCAATGAAAACCAAACGACCGGTGAAATTGGTCTTGAACCGCAGAGAAAACATGCTGCTGAGCCGTACCCGCCACGCTGCTGTGATTTATATCAAAACCGGCATGCTGAATGATGGCACCATCCTGGCACAGGATTTTAATGTGATTGTGAATACCGGTGCCTACGCTTCCAGTGCCATGGATGTTGTGGGGGCGATGGCACAAAAGCCGTTCAAGGTTTACAAAGTGCCTAACATGCGCTTCCGCGGCATTCCGGCGTATACCAATTTACCGATAGCCTGTGCCATGCGCGGGTTTGGGTCGCCGCAAATATTCAATGCCCAGCAGGTTCAGTTGGGGAAAATTGCGCGAGAAATGGGATTGGACCTGGTTGATATCCAGCTCAAAAATGCAGTCAGCCCGAATGGAATTGACCAACGCTGGAAGTCCCCACTGGGTAACCCGCGGGTGGAAGACATCATCCGCCGGGGAGCAGAAATGTTCCATTGGGATGAGCGCATGAAAAACAGGCATACCCCATTAGAAGCGGGCTGGAAACGAGGCATTGGTATGGCGATTGGCAGCCACGGCAATAGCCTGTACGGTGCCCACCGCGATATTATGGCGGTTTCACTGAAACCGAATGAGGATGGAACTTTCGTTTTGTATACCGGCGCTCACGATATGGGCAATGGTTCCGTCACCATGCAGACGCAGATGGTGGCCAGCGCCCTGGGCATTCAGCCGGAGGATATTGAAACGGTGGAAGCCGACACTGACCTGGTGCCCTATAATCTGGCTGATTATGCCAGCCGGGGTGTTTTCGTGGAAGGTATGGCAGCCAAAAAAGCAGCCGAGAACATGCGCGCCCAATTAGCCGAAAAAGCGTCCAATTTCCTGGATTGTTCGAACTCGGAGGTTGAGTTTATAAATGGTAGTGTTCGGGTGGATAGCCATCCTGATCGTAACATGACATTGAGTGAATTGATCACGCGAACACAATTAGAAGACGAAGTGGAACTCATGGCATTTCAGTCCTACGCTTCTAAATCCAACCCGACCTCTTATGGTGCCCACTTTGTGGAGTTATGGGTGAATGAAGAACTCCACCAGGTAAAAATTATAGACTATGTGGCTGTGCATGACGTTGGAACGGTCATCAACCGCATGGGCATTGAAGGCCAGTTGGAAGGTGGAATTGAAATGGGGATCGGTTATGCCTTATATGAAGAGCTGATCTTTGATGAGAAAGGCAAGCTGAAGAATAACACCCTGAGAAAATACCGGCGAACACATCCCAGCGACATGCCTCAGAATCTGATCACCGATTTCATAGAAGCGAATGAACCGGCTGGCCCGCATGGTGCAAAAAGCATTGGCGAATGCGCCACAGTGCCGGTTGCTGCGGCTGTTTTTTCTGCGGTGTGTGACGCCCTGGGGAGAGATTTACACAAATTCCCGGCAAAGATATAATTAGGGGCTAGGGGTTAGTTTTGAGGGTTGAGGATTGAGGTTTTAGGATTTTCTCAACCCTCAAAACTCAATCCTCAACCCTCAAATCTCAACACTAAACCCTAAACACTCATAAAAAAAACCTGTCATGCTGGTTTGAAATCGATGATCAAAGTAGTATAATTTGATCAAAATTGTCATTTTAAACCTGAAAAACGGTTTTGATGGGCTCATATATTTTTGAAAGGGTATTTTTATTATGACTCAACCGACCTGGATTGGACAGACGTTAAGCGGCCGCTATAAAATCGACGAATTATTGGGGCAGGGTGGGATGTCGGCTGTCTATAAGGCGTATGATCCCAATCTGAAACGAGTGGTGGCTATCAAGCTGGTGCACTCCCATCTCAGCTCCGATCCGGAATTTGTGAAGCGATTTGAGGAAGAAGCATCAGTGGTAGCATCCCTGCGTCATCCGAATATTGTCCAGGTCTATGATTTCAATAGCGACCAGGGTGTCAACTACATGGTGATGGAATTCGTTCCCGGGGAGACTTTACAGGACCGCCTCAAACGTCTGAATGCCAGCCAGCGCCGTATGCCATTGGAGGAAGCTTTGAAGATCACCATCGATATTTGTGAGGCTTTGAGTTACGCCCACAAACGCGGTATGGTGCATCGCGATATAAAGCCGGCCAATATCATGCTGGATGTGAACAACCAGGCTATTCTGATGGATTTTGGCATCGTCAAGATTATTGGTGGCACCATGCACACGGTAACCGGGGCTGTTATGGGGACTGCGCGGTACATGCCGCCCGAGGTGGTACGTTCCGAGCCCGCCGACCAGCGTTCGGATATCTATGCACTTGGAATCACTTTGTATGAGATGTTAAGTGGAAAACCACCCTTTGAAGCCAACTCGGCGATGACCGTGATGATGATGCACTTGAATGATCCCATCCCCGATATTCGCCCTTTGCGCGCTGATCTGGACCCGCAATTGATGCCTGTTCTGATGAAGGCATTGGCGAAAGATCGCGACCAGCGCTACGCATCCACGGATGAATTCGCGGCAGCCTTGAAAAGGATCCTGTTCAATTTTGAAAAGAGAGCTGGCGCGGCTCACGAAAGTGAACCGACCGTTTTCCCGGCAGCTGTTCCAGTACCCTCTCAACCACGCGTGGAACCTGAGTTTCGCGCCGCTCCGTCCGGGCAGATCAATCCCCCCAGCAAATCCAATCCCATCCCACCGGTGCAGCCTGATCAAAATACTTTTTATGATCCGCCTGTGCGGGCTTACCCTGCCGGGCCTAATCCGGTCACGAATGTTCAGCAGCCTGTCTATCAATCTCCCATCGCACAACCGCCAAAGTCCAAGCGCTGGATGTGGATTGCCGGGATCGGAGGAGCTGCTTTTCTATTGATCGTCGCTGTGCTGGTAGTGGGCGGTATGTTGCTTTCACAATTGGGGGGTGGAAAAAATCCGAATACCACTGAAACTTTGAGTGTTGCGCTGATTGATCAAAGCGGCAACACAGCGGTATCTACAGCCAGTGTGGTGGAAGCAACCCGGACCAATCTTCCGGTTGTTGTACAAGCAACTGCCACGCCAAAAAACACGGCTACCCAAGCGCCAACCACTGTTCTGGCCACGGCAACGCCTACTTATCCACCATTGTACGTGAAAATCAATGAGATCAGCCTGACTTCGAGCAATCAATATCAAGTGGCTTACGAAACCTTTGGGTTTACAGAAGTCTTGCCGGGGCAACACATTCATTTCTTTTTTGACACCGTAAAACCAGAAAACGCCGGCATGCCCGGTTCGGGTCCGTGGATTTTATATGGCGGGCCAAGACCGTTCACCGGTTATAGTGTCTACCAGAAGCCAAAAGATGCCACCCAGATGTGCGTTCTGGTTGCCAACGCCAACCACTCGATCATTTTGGAGAGCGGCAACTGCATGGATCTGCCAGTGAATTGAGAGTTTGGTGTGCTGCAGTTGGGGTGTTGTCAACGACATCTGAGTGGAAAAGAAGGAAGCACAATTCACAATTCAGAAGGTGAGTACCTCTGGGTTTCCATCGATTCGTCCATTTTGAAGCAATGGAGCAGGATATGACATGATCAAATTTCAATCAGAATTAATTCCATTAATGATTGATGTATGAATTAGGCGTAGGGGTGAAGGATTGGAGAATAACCGCCGTTTTCCATTAAGAGATATGTACTCCAATCCTTCACCCCTACAAGTCAATCATGGATAATTCCAATCCAAAATTAGCCAACCCCTTCGTCGCCTTCAATCATCCCACAGGATACTATGCTGAAAGGTGTAGTGCACAAAGTGTACTGCAATGCTAGCAATAGGTGGATGACAATTTTCTATCGAGATGATCTTGATGGATTGGGCATTCATGAAATTATGCAATAATTAGAAAAACTGAAAAACAGAAATTCCGAAAAGGAGAATTGTGACATGATTTCAAATATCATCCAAATTCGAAAGAAAGGAAGCCTGACTGTACCGATTCAAATTCGTAACAAGTATGATGTCAACGAAGGAGACATTTATACATTGATCGATCTGGGAGATGGTGCGTTCATGCTCACACCCAGAGTATCACATGTGAATCGTTTGGGTCATCAGATTGCAGAAATGGTAAAAGATGGAAATACCTCACTGGAAGAGTTATTAGATTCTCTGGATCTCGAACGTGAACATTACTACCGGGATCATTATGCTGCCGATTAATTTGTTCTTTGATAGCAGTGCACTCATCGCAGGGATTATTTCTGAAAGAGGGGCGGCACGAGTGCTCTTATTACTGGCAGAAGATCGGAGAATAGAGATTTCAGTTTCAGAACAAGTGATTGTTGAAGTTGAAAGGAATATCGCAAAAAATATCCCGAAAATTCTTCCCTTGATGAGAGAATTTATTCGGGAAACCAACTTGACCATCCAAAAAGACCCATCCAGAGAAGAAGTACATGAACATCTAAATTGGATAAAGCATCTAGCCGATGTGCCTATTTTAGTATCTGCGGTGAAAACCCAGGTTGATTTTTTAGTCACTTTAAATACAAAACATTTCCTGGATGACCCCGAGGTTACCTTAAGGAGTGGATCGCGAATCGGTACTCCTGGCGATGCGTTAACCTGGGTGCGGCAAAAAATGACAGCTATTGGCGAATGAGACCTGTGGTTAAAACCACATATTATCAGATCAAACCTATTGAAACAGGTTCACATGTTAAACGATCAACCGAATTCATTCGGTTTGCATGTGATAGACCCAGGTTTTAACCTGGGGCGTAGGGTGGGCAGCACATCCCGGATTGAAATGTCAGCAGGTGCATCTACCTGGGCGTAGGGTGGGCAGCACATCCCGGATTGAAATGTCAGCAGATGCATCTACCTGGGGCGTAGGGTGGGCAGCAAACTGCAGAGGGTACACCAGGAGATGCATCCACCCGGGTGCATGAGGGCAAATTCCAGGTCGCTCCATTCCATCCATTCAGAATGGAATATGTATAAATCCAAAAAATATGAGAAAATATGATTGGAAACCAGAACATCTAACCATCAAAGAAGGAGAGACGATTGCATGATGGATAAATTTCCCCCGCCCAATTATGTCCCCGTGAAGTCCCGTCTACCGGGGTTTGAAGTGTATGCACCCGTACAGCAAAAACCGAAAGAAGAAAATTTAGAATTCAAGTGTCCCAATTGTGGAGCGGTGACAGCCTATTCGATTGGGCAGGCCGGACTGGCTTGTGAACATTGTGGTTATCAGGAACAAGTTCAGGCAAAAATCGTTGGCACACAGGCTGAACAACTCGAATTCAGTCTGGACAATCTGGCCAGGGCTGCACACGGCTGGGGTGATGATCGTAAAGACCTCAAGTGTCTGAGTTGTGGGGCTGAGATCGCCATCCCAGCTGAAAGCATGGCCGCCACCTGCGCATTCTGCGGCTCCAACAAAGTGGTGCAATCTACTGCCAGTCAGGATCAACTGCGCCCTAAATTTTTGATCCCCTTCAAAATTGATGCCCAAAAATGCAACCAGATTGCCCGAGAATGGTTGGGCAAAAGCTGGATGGTGCCCAGGGAGCTTAAGAATTTTGCGGCCATGGATACCTTCACCGCTATTTACCTGCCGTACTGGACCTTCCACGCGGTCACCAATGCATCCTGGCAGGCGGAAGTCGGGCACCGGGTCAGTGAACGTTATTATGATTCCAGCTCAAAGTCCTGGAAAACCAGGACGAAGGTGGTCTGGCGTTGGGAATCAGGAAATGTCACTCTGGATATAGATGATTTGCTGGTGGCAGGCACCCAGCGGGTAAGCGCCAGACATCTCGGAAATATCGATTATTTTGACCTCTCCGCCATTGTGGCTTATACGCCGGTGTTTCTGGCTGGTATGCAGGCGAAAGGTTATGACCGCCCACTGGAACCCGCCTGGGAAGTGGCTCGGGGGGAGATGCGTGAGAAGACAAAAGCTGCCTGTATGGGTCAGGCCAGTACGTCACTGGTACGCAACTTCAGCATGAAACTCGATTTTTCTGACGAAAGCTGGCGCTATCTGCTATTGCCGGTCTACCTGGCTGCTTACCAGTTCAATGACAAAAATTATCATGCGATTGTCAATGGGCAAACGGGGGAGATCTCCGGGCAGCGTCCGGTAAATTGGAAGAAGATCTGGCTGGTGATTGCTCTGATTCTTGCTCCAGGTGCTCTGGCTGGATTGGTGGGTTTGTTGATCAGCGCTTCTTCTGGGGATGGTTTCCTGATCGGGTTGGTGGGGGTTGTTCTTCTGGTGATCGGGTTGGTCATTTCTGGGGTCATCCTGGTTAATGCGGATAAGGAGGGCAAATCATGACAGACCAAATCGAAAATGTATCTCCAAATCCGGTAAGTCTGGCAACCCTGGGTTGGGATGGAGAAACCGCATTTGTGATCTGCCAGCATTGCAACTGGCGCTTTCTGGGCCGTGTTGGCAAAATCCCGCAGGAATGCCCGCATTGTCATGCGTCGCCATTGCAGCATTATCAGGGATCCGATCTCAGTATGCTGGTGGATTTTATCAAACCGCCGGAACTACACCTGCCGTTCAGCTATCCCCAAGCATCAATGATTGAAAAAATCCAGGGATTTGTAAAAAATATCCCCTTTGCTCCGGATGATCTCAACCTGGCAAACCTGCAACACCGATTACGGAAAATCTATTTACCCCTATGGCTGGTGGATGGGCAGGTATCAGGTAGTTGGCAGGCAGAATGTGGCTATTATTACCAGGTCAAGAGCCATCAGGAAAAATATAACGCTGCTGGTTGGCAAACCCAGGAAGTGATCGAGACGCGTACCCGCTGGGAGCCGAGGTTGGGACGTCTGACTCGAAGCTATCAAAACATACCAGCACCAGCCCTTGAGGAACATCGCCCTTTGATGTCAGCACTGGGAAATTTCGAATTAAAAAATGCTGATCCGGCAGCCACAGAAAAATTATTTGAGGATGCTTCACCACTTTCTCCTCTGGTTTGCATTCCCAGTCGGGATAAAGATGATGCCTGGCCGGATGCACTGCCGCGCTTTCAGGAACATGCAACCGAGGAGGCTCGCCAGGCTTGTGGCGCAGATCAAATCCGTGAATTCAACTGGAAACCGGAATTTACAAACCAGAACTGGACTCTGTTTTTATTACCCATGTGGACCAGTTTTTATCTGGACGATGAGAACAAACCGCAATCCATTCTGGTGAATGGCCA
>SWCC01000246.1_pt1 | contig 15598 bp, 15 predicted proteins | sample 4692971 | NCBI WGS metagenome assembly SWCC01 (sample SAMN10267277, study PRJNA491770) | bioreactor metagenome | isolation source: DHS bioreactor inoculated with subseafloor sediment | place: Japan: off Shimokita Peninsula | collected 2006-08 | reverse complement strand
CTCATGGTGATAGAGGATCAGAGGCACAATGGTATTTAATCCATGCACGCCCCTGAGTATGTCCGCTCCTATCTGAGAATGTTTCTTTATCTCGTCAAATTCCGCGTCCGTCAGGCTTCCTTTCTTTCTGAGAAGCCTGCCGCTTATTCCTATTTTGCCGAGGTCGTGAAGAATAGCCGCCTGCTTGATGATTTCTCTTTCTTTGGATGAAAGTTTCATGGCCCGCGCAATCATAAGCGCGTAATGAACCGTTTCCTCGACGTGCTCTCCCGTGTAGGGATCTTTAAATTTTATGGTTTTCGCAAAAGCGAATATGGCCTCCACAAGACTCTGATTTGATCTCTTGCTCAATTTATGTATGGTTGATGTGAGATTTTTTATGTTCACCGTTTTTTTGGAAGCCTCCTTTATTATGGAAGGCCTGTCGTTAGCCTCTAAGGAACTGTACACCCTGTTTCCGCCGTCCTCTTTGGCTTTCATCATTATACCGTCGGCAAGATCTATAAGCGCCATGCCTTTAGACACAGCGTCTTCGGGATAGGCCGCGGCGCCTATGCTCACCTTGATTTTTATTTTCTGCTCCTCTGTGCCGAAAGAATACAGTGACAGTTTATCCAGAATCCTCTGCGCCAGAGAATAAGCCGTCTTGCGTGTGGCTCCAGGCAGAATTATCACAAACTCTTCTCCCCCGAACCTCGCCACGATATCATACTTCCTCACTTCGCCGGAAAGAATTTCCGCGAACTCCTTAAGCACCATATCCCCGAATCTGTGTCCGTAAATATCGTTTATTGACTTGAAAAAATCTATGTCCATCATCAAAACAGCCAGAGGCCTGATGGCTCTCTTTGCTCTGAAAAACTCCGCCTCAACCGTCTGCGCCATATACCTGTGATTAAAAAGCCCCGTGTGAGAATCCACCAAAGCCATTCTGTGAAGCTGGTGATTACTTTTAATCAGCTCCCTGTTTGCCGCCTCAAGTTTTGCGGCCGCAAGTTTCTTTTCCGTCACATTCACCACGGCGGCCAGCAGAACATCTTCGCCACTGAATTTCATCCTGTTGAGCATAACTTCCGTGAAGAATTCCTTTCCTTTAAGATTTTTGTGAAGCCATTCAAATTTGTAAGAACCCTTTTTGAACGCGAGTTTGATAAATTTTTTCGCGGTGGAAGAAGAAAACTCACCGTCAGGCTGCTTTTGCGGAGACAAATTATAAGGAGAGAGACTTGTAAATTTTTTCAAACTTCCGCAGCCGAACATTTTCAGCGCCACTTTATTGCCGCTCATAAAACGTCCGGTACGGGAAAGAATCATAAGAGCGTAACCTGTAGAATTATAAATCGTCTCGCACACCGTTTCACTTACATAACCGTTCTTTTTTAGATTTTTATTTTCGCTTTTTTTGTTTCTTTTCATTTGCGCGGCGCTTACGTCCGCCTGAGACGCGGCGCGTTTTTAATATTCTCCATTATACGCAGCACCAGCTTAAGCGCGGTGAGACCGTGACGTCCCGACACCTGAGGGGCGCGTCCTTCTCTCACACATCTTATAAAATCACGAAGTTCCTCAGCCAGCGGCTCGGTTTTCTTGATGCGCGGACGCTTCATCTCAATATCTTTTATGCTTTCAACATTGTCTTTTCTCTTGCGGTAAACCGTAAATTTCTGTTTGCCGTAATCCAGAGAGAGATACCTGTCTTCCTCAAAAACCCTGATTTTTCTTTCCGCTTTATAGGATATGCGCGATGCCGTGACAGTGGCCACGCAGCCGTTTTCAAAAGTGATGCGGCAGTTCGCGATGTCTTCGTTTTTCGAAAGCACCGCCGCCGCGGTTGAATCTATTTTCGCAACTTTTGACCTCACAAAGCTGAGTATTATGTCTATGTCGTGTATCATCAGATCCATCACAACACCTATATCAAGAGACCTTTTAGGATAGGGTGAAATTCTGATGACTTCTATGTATCTCGGATTGCTTATATATTCCCGCGCGGCTATAACGGCGCCGTTAAAACGCTCAACATGACCCACCTGCAGTATGACGTTTTTGGAATCGGCTATATCCACCATAGCCTCGGCCTCGGCGGGGTCCGCGGTGATGGGTTTTTCAACTAGCACGTGAACGCCTTTTTCTAAAAACTTTTTCGCAACAGCGTAGTGATAGACAGTGGGTGTGGCTATATTGACCGCATCCACCTTTCCTATAAGGTCATCGGGATTGGAGAAAAAGCTCGTTCCGCACTTGGCGGCTATTTTGCGGCCTGCCTTCTCATCAGTATCGGAAACGCCCACAAGCTCCACACCGTTCATAATAGAGTAAAGTCGGGCGTGATGCTGCCCGAGATGGCCGACGCCGACAACGGCGGTTTTTATAATTCTCTCATTTTTCATCGTTTTGTATTATACAAAAAAAAGGGGACGGAGGAAATTGATTTTCCAGGAAATCTAAAAAAAGTCAATATGTGTGCCTATAGTTTTCCCATTTTCGCCGGAAAATGCCGTTGCGTTATCGGTCGGAATATGCTATATTTCATGACGGTGATTGGCAAATCATTACACGTTAAAGGGGGGGATTCGGAATGATCAAACCAAAATTTGCTACGCGCAAATGCAATTCATTTAAGAATCTTGAAAAAGCGTCTGCGGAATTTGATTTATCGCTCACTCCTGAGCAAAGGCTGGACAGCGCTCAACTGCTAAGAGAACAATATTATTCAATCAAACATTTGAAGCATAAAAGAATGGATAAAAGAACAACAAAAAAAGGAATTTGCAAGTGAGGAACGAGAAAGACTTCAGGGACTTCCTGATTTGTTTTAACAAATATCGGGTGAATTATTGCATTATAGGCGGTTTCAGTGTTATTTATCATAGCCGTCCGCGATTTACCAACGATATGGATATTTTAATTAAACCCTCTTCGGGCAACAGCAAAAAAGTGTATAAGGCTATGAAAGATTTCGGCGCCGATGTCTCTAATATAGATCCCGATTACTTTATTGCGCCCGGTCATTTTTACCAGATAGGCGTTCCTCCCGTGCAGATTCATATTCTAAACTTCGCGGATGGAGTTGATATGGATAAGGTCTTCAAAAATAAAATAAAAGCCCGATACGCTAATATAAGGGCATATTATATTGCTTTGAACGATGTTATAAAAAACAAGCAGTCTTCAGGCAGAAATAAAGATAAATTAGATGTTGAAGCGCTTAAATTGGCAAAAGAAAAATCTAAAAAAAGTTCAAAAATATAGAAAGAAAAAGGAGACGTCCTACATTTTCCAACATTGCACCTTGACAATTCATAAGATAACATAATTGCAAGCGAAGCTTGACAAACGGATTAAACAAGAACTACTATGTTTATAGCTTTGGAAGTTGTTTAAAATCGTGTTAGAAACGGGGAGGAAGGATGAAAAAAGTTTTATTTTTTGTTTTTTTGATTAGCATGGTTTTTTCCGGTTTGGTTAAGGCAGATAGTTTATTTAGTCTGACTTTTTTTCTACCAGAAGCGGGCGAATGATTCTGATATCAGACTTCAGCAAATGGGCGGTTTAAGTTTGGCTGTTGAAGACGAGAGCAATCTGATCGGTCTGAATAAATTCGGAGGAAATCCGGCGGGAATGGTTCTTGATTATGAAAAAAGTAAAATTGAATTTGATTACAGAAATCTATCAAATGCAGAAATCTCTTTTCTTGCTCCGCCCAGAAAAACATATCTTGAGCTTGAAGGGTCTCACAAATCCCGTTATTTGGAATCTACCGCGGTGAGGACAATGCTATCAGCGCCGGCGGGGCTGTTTTAAATAGAGATTTCAACTCTCCTCTATCGCCACATTATAAATTGAATTTTGACATAAAAGGTTTCGGGGTTGGGTACAGTCATCAAATTGAGGATATGATTATTGGAGGTTCGGTTCTGACTTCGGACTTTATCACTAAGGACAAAAACACATCTACCGGCGCTGAATATGAAGCAGAAGAATCACAACTGACTTTAAGTTTGGGCGCGGGATACATCATTCCAATTGAAGATAACGAACTCACTCTTGGAATAACATCATCCATTTTGCGCGAGGATAATACCGAAGAAGATAAAATTAACGGCATTATACAGCCGGGAAAGTACGATGATTCTCTTTCGGGAAATGGAATTGGCTTACAGGCAATCTTAAAAACAGGCGATAGCGGAAGAATAGGGCTTTCGTTGAAGCAGAATGCAGTTTCAGGAGATGAAAAAATAGACAACATCAAAGCGGGGGAAATAGAAGAAAAAGAAACAACAATTGCCTTAAAAGCCCTTTATAATCTGCAAGGAGATGTTAACGCGGGTTTTACATATTCTCAGAGCATTGAGGATAGCATTGAAAAAAATCTGGCAAAGGTAAAAACCATGGACGACTCTAACACGTCTTCTGACATCGGTATGGGATTGTCTTGTTCTTTGCCTGAAAATAAAGGACTGGTTGGCATTGATTACCACTTATTGAGCGGCAAAGAAAAGGATAAACTTGACTCAAGCAATAATGTTGATATTGAAGGAACAATGATTTCTCTCGGCGGAGAATATAATGTTGACGAACAATTAAGTTTTCGCGCAGGATACAGAATACGCTCAAGCAAAGAAACGGGAACAGGGTTCCCCGGCGTTGAAGCAACGATGAACGATATAACCCTCGGCGCGGGTTATAAACTGGATAATTTGAGTTTCAATCTTATGCTCATCATTTCTGACGGCGAAGACGATTCTTCTGATAAGGAAGAGGCATCTATCCGCAATATTGGCCTGATGGTCAAATATAATTTTTAGGACAAAACAGCAGAAGAGCGGAGCTTGTAAGCGAGAAATATTTCCGCGCAAAGAAGCGCCATAAAAATAAAGAGAGCTGTATTCGACAAATTTTTTCCGCACAGTATTTGGGCAATTTCTTTTTCCGGATTTTTTATGTTAAAAACTTCCGCTCCCGGAAAAAGTTTTTTTATTTCCCCATGCCCCATAACAGAAAGATCGTTCTCGCCGTTTCTGATAAGATTAACGGCTATGCGGTCAACTCCGGTTGGCCCCGACGCCTCATAAAGACCGGGTTCGCCGACAGGGACACTGATTTTGGAGCCGTCTGGCCTGTCTTTGAGTTCAATTTCAGCGCCGGAAAAAGTCAGGGTGCGGACAACGGCGGGAAGCTCGATTCTTTCCCCAACAAAATAATTTTTTCTGAACTCTTTCCTCTCATAAACAAAATACTCAAGAGACCTTAAGAAAAAAGGCGGGAAACCGGCCACAACGGGAAGATTGGAAAATTCCATATCCGCCGACACCGAGAAAAGAATCACCGCGCCTTCGCCGAACCTGACGGCGGAAGATAAAGTTTCCCCGCCCGATTTTATGAGCTCCAGCGCGTCTTCTCTGCACCTGACGGGAAAAAATTTCAAAACTCTGAGCGTATCGTAATGTTCCGCGCGAAAAGCATCTTTAGACCACGGAATTTCAAGCGAAACTGAAAGAGCTTCGTCTGCCATGGCGGATGCGCCGCGGCGTGCGCTTGCAATTATTGACTTTACCTCTTTAAGCGGATACATACGTCCCGGCAAAAAATCCGAAAGATCCCTGTTCATTTCTTCAGGAACGGTTTTATCCCCCGGAAACAAAATGAGCAGACCGCCTCGCGCAACCCACTTGCGGAGATCTCCGGCAAGCTGAGGAGAAATTCCGGCGGCGTCTGTAATAACGGCGGCGCGGGCGCTTTTAAGTTTTTCCCTGAACGCTACGGGATCGGAAATTATTTCGGCACTGAAAAAAGAAGAACGTTCAATTATCTTTCTGATAAAATACCCGCCGTCTTTTGAGAGTACCCCTCCGTAGCGGCGCAGAACAGGAACAACGGTTTTGGACCGCTCCTGACGGGAATAAAAAAACACATTATCCTCAGATAAAACATCGGCGTTATCAATTTCAATTCTGCCTGAAGAATATTCCGGCGGCACCGTTATAGCGCATGATTGCGCGGAAACAGCGGCGCTGTTTACTTTCCGGGAACCGCTCCACACAGCAATAGCATAATCCGTTTTTCCCGGCGGTGCGCATGCCGGAAAAACCACGAAATGCTTATCGTAAATTCCGCAGGAGCGTATATAAAAATTTTTCGCGGAAACTGCGCCGTGGCGTGAACTGCCCATGCGCAGGCACACAAGTCCCGCGTCACGGGGAATTTTTACCTCTTCCCGGAAAGCGCTGCGCGCAAAATCCGAAATGACAAAGACCCTCTTTATATCGCTGTTACGCTCAAGAAATTCTGAAAGCCCCTCCGAAAAACTGACGGAAACATCCGTCGGCTTCTTTTTCGAGGCAAGACTCACAATGCCGTCCTCACCCCTGCCTTCAAATGAAAGGCCTTTGTTAAAAACAAACACGGACGGTTTCTCATCCCTCAGCGATTTCACAATCTCACCGGCGGTGTTTCGCGCCCCGTCCCAGAGCGCGGAGCCGGCAAACCTTCTGTTCATCGAATAAGAATAATCCGTGAAAACCGCCGTCCCTCCCCGAAGAGATTGTTTTTTGCCGAGCACGAAAGAAGGTCCCGCGAAATACATAATCAAAAAAAACAAAGCCGCCGTCCGGATCAAAAGCAGAAGAATGCTCATAATATTAAAATCGGCGGTTTTGCTCAGAGCGTCTTTTTTAAGAAGACTTATGGACGGGAAAACATAGATAACGGCCTTTTTTCTGCTCAAAAGATGTATCAGCAGAGGAAGAAGCGTCAGCGGCAGAAAATATAAAAATTCTCCGCGTAAAAATCTCAGCCCTCCGAAGGCGGACTTCACAAGGTTCAGCATCAGATAAAGGAGAAACCCGCCTTGAAAAGCCCTTCCGGAATTTCATCCTCCGGCTTCGGCGAAACCGAAAATCTGAAGTAACCGCAGCCGCAGTTTTTAAGAGAGTTCTCTATCCCGGAAACAAAATCATGGAACTGACGGCGGTATGAAGCCGCCGCGGTGTCGGCGTTGATCGTGACGCGGCCACCCGTCTCGCTATCCACAAAAGTGAATTTCCCCCCGGGCGGCAGATCCGCCTCCACGGGGTCTATAACATGAAGAACCATACAATTGTGCTTCTGCTTTATAAAAGTCTTTACGCTTTTTATAATCCGGGCGCTTCCCGTGAGCATATCCGATATAAGAATGACAAGACTTTTTCTTTTTATTTTAGCTCCGAGCACATCCATGGCTGAAGCTATGTCTGTGCCGCCGCCGGGGGCAATAGAAGCTATGGCGTTTAAAACATTTACGAGATTAGCCGTCGAGCGTGAGGGAGGAAAATATTCGTCCACGCCGGATGAAACGGCCGAAAACGACATGCTGTCGCCCCTTTTTATTATCAGATAAGCGAGTGTGGAAGCGATGATACGCGCGTAATCGTATTTGCTCATTCCGTTGGAGGCGAAATTCATTGATTCCGACCTGTCCATTATAAGGCAGGAGCGCATATTTGTTTCCTGTTCAAACTGCCTGATATAAAATCTCTCGCACCGGGCGTACACCTTCCAGTCAAGATACCTTGTGTCGTCGCCCTGCGTGTACGGCCTGAAAGCCGAAAATTCGGATGAACATCCCCTGTAGGGAGATGAATGACTGCCCACGACTGTGCCCTCGCTTATTTTTTTACCCGCGAAGTTCATTCTTGAAATCTTCGCGATTATTTCGGGCCTCAGGAATTCACTTTTTAGTTTTGGGGAGGAGGTCTTCGGCATATTTGGCCCATTTGCTTCCCTGGAATCTTCCTTTGATAATTTCTATGTGCACGGCGGCTTTTTCAGGTGAGCCTGAGACATTCAGAATCCGCGCCATGGAAAGATAAATTTCCGGTGAAAGATGATGCCTGTCGTAATCGGCAGTAAATTCCTGATAAAAAGACAGCGCCTCAGCGTACTTTCCAAGAGACTCTTTTGTTTTCGCCAAAGCGTAAATAACATTGGGTTTTAATTGTTCCGAAATGTTCTGACGAGCTTGCGAATACATTTTGAAAGCGCCATCATAATCTTCCTTTACATAAAGGGCGTCGCCTTTTATGTAATGAGCAAGAGCGTGCATTTTTGAAGAATGCTGTTTCTGCGATATTATTTTGTCGCACAAACCAAGCGTCATATCAGGATTGGCGTGGAGATTTGTCTCAGCTCTCATAAGAGCGGAATAGGCGATGTTTCTGTTTTTCAGGTGCGCAGAAATCAAAAGCCCCGCCAATAAAAGCGCCGCGCACACGCCGGCAACTATAAAAAGCGCCTTTTGCTTGTTTTTCCGCACAAACATTTCCGTCCCTGTCGCAAGCGAAACCAAAGAATCGCGCCGCACTTCTTTTTTTACCCACTGTCTTGCCATTTTAACCTCTCTTTTTATTATTTTCCAAATTCACTTCTCTTCACTGCCATAAGCAATCACGGCAGGCCCTGTATTTTCGTCAGATCCTGGAATATTATTCCGCTGCCCAGAATTTTACCGGAGTCGCTTTTCATCAATATTGTGCCGTAACCTATTATAATTTTTTCTCCAGAGTTTTTTCTTGTGTTGAGTATGAGACGGTTGCCGGTCTTTCTAGTCTTCATAGCTTCTTTCATCACCGCTGACAGCTCCGGCTGCATCTTGAATATATCATCCGCCTTCATGTTCTGCGCGCTTGAAACAAAGCCCAGTATACGCGCGGCCGCGGCGTTGAATTCCAGTATTTTTCCGTCAGGGTTTATGGATATGAACCCGCCGGGAATGCTGTTGAGCACGCTTTTTATCATATTGTTCTTATTGGTGAGTTCAGCAAAGAGAGCTATGTTTCTAATCACCACGGATATTATGCCGGCAAGGGCCTGTGTGAAATACATATCGTCGGGCGTGAAATTCCCGGATTTTTTGTTGACAATTTCAAGGACACCCATCGTTTTCATCCTCGATATCAATGGCACGCAAATAATATTTCTTGTCTGATAACCCGTCTTTTTGTCCACGGCCTGCAAAAACTTGGGATGTGAGTAAGGGTCATTCAGCAAAACGGCTTTGCCCGTCGAAAACACCCAACCGGCAATCCCTTCCTTGACGGGCACAATTTTGAGTTTCAGCAGCAGTTCTTTCGCGCTGCTTTCAACCGCGTAAAATTTCAGATAATCGGGATCCGCCGAACGTATAAGCACCGACATCCCCTCAGCGCCTATTATTTCGCATGAGCGCTTCAGTATCTGAGAAAAAACCTCTTTTTCCTTGAGGGCAAAACTTATACGGGAACACATCTCGTCAAGCGCTCTCAAATGTTTCTGTAAATCATTATTTGGCATATTCTGCTTCCTCCCTGCTCTTCGCGGCGCGCCGGAAATTTTTCTTTTTCCCGCGCGCGCGTTTTTTTTCTAATAAACTGCCCCTGGGGCGAATCGAACACCCGGCACGTAGTTTAGGAAACTACTGCTCTATCCACTGAGCTACAGGGGCTATAATTTAAATATTTTTTTGCTCTTTCTTCCGGAAAGAGTGTTGCGGAGATCAAAAATCCTTTTTGAATTTCTGACTATAAAATCATAATCAAAATGACTGTGGTCGGTGGATATGACAACTATATCCGCTTTTTTGAGCGCCCCGGCGGAAAGTTTTTTTATTCTCTTTCCGGGCACATCGCCGTAAGTTATGAGATCGTCATACCATTTTACATCAGCGCCCAATTTCTCAAGCTCACTTATGATTTCCAGTGAGGGAGATTCTCTCGTGTCTGACACGTCTTTTTTATACGCGGCGCCAAGCACAATTATTTTGCTTCCCTTTACGGATTTCGAAAAACCGTTAAGAATCATAGCAAGTTTCATCACTGTGAAATGCGGCATTGCACCGTTGATCTCCGAAGCGAGATCGATAAACCTCGTATAGAAATTCAAAGATTTCATTTTCCACGAAAGGTAAAGAGGGTCTATGGGTATGCAGTGCCCGCCCAGCCCCGGGCCGGGATAAAAAGGCATAAAGCCGTAGGGTTTGGTCTTCGCCATATTCACAATTTCCCACACATCCAGGCCAAGACGGTCGGATATCTGCGCCATCTCGTTTATAAGGCCTATGTTTACCGCCCTGAAAGTGTTTTCCAGAAGCTTCACCATTTCGGCGGCCTCAAGAGATGTTGCAGGCACAATGTGCTCTATCGCACGGCTGTAATAAAAAACGGCTTTATCAAGAGAAGCTTTGTTTATTCCGCCTATGACCTTTGGCGTGTTTTTCACATTCCACTTTTTGTTGGAGGGGTCTATCCTTTCGGGCGAAAAAGCGAGATAAAAATCCTTCCCCGCCTTGAAGCCTTTTCTCTCGAGAATTCCGCAGACGACTTCCCTCGTCGTACCGGGATATGTTGTGGATTCAAGCACGACAACGGCGCCTTTTTTTATGTGCTTCTTTATCTTTTCGCACGAATCTATAATGTAGGAGATGTCGGGATCCTGCGTTTTTCTAAGCGGTGTCGGCACGCATATCGCTATGCAGCCGCAGTCTTTTATGATATTGAATTCCGTTGAGACTTTGAGCAAACCCTTTTTGACGAGATTTTTTATTTCCGATGATTTTATATCGCCCACATAGCTGACGCCCTTTTTTAGCAGAGCGACTTTTTCGTCTGATATATCAACGCCGTGCACCTCCACGCCTTTCTCGGCAAAAGCGCAGGCAAGAGGCAGCCCCACATAACCCAAACCCACAATCGCTATTTTCATATATAATTCCCCCCCAAACTTTTCCGCGTCACAATTTAGACATTGTAGCAATTTTTCCTATTTCAATTCAAACCTGACGTTGAGAACGCCCCACTGGTCAATCTGCGCCTCAACTCCGCCCAGCGGCGCGAACAGCCATTTTTTAACCGCATCCACCGCCGCGCGGTCAAGTTCGTCCGAACCGCTCGTCTTCTCAATCACGATACGCTCAATTATGCCGTCGGGAGAAACCCAGAATTTCACCATCGTCTCACCGGACACGCCCGCCATCTGCGCGGAGCGGGGATATTGGGGATAAATTCTCCTTAGAACGGATCTTTTGGATATTGGCCCTGATATCTGAAAACTTTTTCCCTCGTCACCCGTAAACGACGGAATCACTTTATCCGGCAAAGGCGCTTCAAAATCAGGATCTTCCTCAAACGCGGATATGTCGGGTTTTATGTCATCTTTGATTTCCGGCTGCGGCAGATTAAATTCTTTTTCGGGGGAAATGTCCGCGGCAGGAATCGGTTCACCCGCCCCGGGAGTCCATGTCCTCACCCGTTTTTCGTTTTTTTTCCTGGTCGGCCTGACAGATTTTAAATTCTGCGGAACGGTAGAAATTTCTGCGCTGAGCGAAACCTCCATAAAGCGCATGGGACGGCTTATATTCAAATGCGGCAGCGCGAGAAGCAAGGCCGCATGGATAAGAACGGAATAAATAATGTCTCTGCCGAAACCGCCGCTGTGTATACCGAAAGCCGCCGTCATAATATTTTTAAAAACCGCTCGTGGGCTCCGTAGCTATGACAAGCCTTTCGGCGCCGGAAAGCTTGGCCATATCCATAACTTTCACAACCATACCGTGAGAAACTTCCCTGTCGGCTTTTATTATCGCCATCTTTTCCTTTGCCGCGGACAAAGCTATGCTCAGCGCCTGAGGCAGTTCTTCCACTGACACTTTTGTGTCGTTGACAAAAAGCGATCCCGAAACGGAAATATCTATTATCACCGATCGGCCGAGGTCTATTTCCGACGACACGGCCTTGGGAAGGCGGAGCCTTATCCCCGGCTGAACGATGAAAGAGCTTGAAAGCATGAAAAAAATCAGAAGAAGAAAAACAACATCCGCCATGGGAGTGGTGTCCGGCATCCGAAATTTTCTCCGGCGTTTCATTTCACGCCGCCTGATGCTGCCACGCTTTTTGACGCCCTGACAAGTTCATGCGTGGCAAAATCTATCTCGTTGACAAAGCGGTCAACCCTGTTTTCAAAATACCTCACGAATATCACCGTGGGCACAGCTATGAGAAGGCCCGCCGCCGTTGTAAGAAGCGCCTGCGATATGCCGCTTGCCACTATCGCGGGAGAGGAAGCTCCGGCCTGCGCGATGTTGTTAAAAGCCCTTATCATTCCCGTCACGGTGCCGGTAAAACCCACGAGTGTGGAAACAGACGCTATTGTTGAAAGAGTGGAAAGATGCTCTTCCAAAAGCGGCATTTCCTTGAGCTCCTGAGACTGGAAAGCCTCTTCCATAACGTCCGCGCCGCTGGAATAATAAGAAAGCCCCGTTTTTATAACCGCGGCGAGAGGCCCCGGCTTTTCTTCACAGAGAGAAACGGCGCTTTCCGGCGAACTCGCGCGGATGTATCTCAAAACAGTGTCTATAAGCGAAGTTCCGTCAACCTTACAGGCTTTATAAAATCTCAGCCTGTTGATTATAATCGCGATTGCCACAACAGAAAGAACCGCCAGCAGAAACATCACCGGTCCGCCTTTAATCAAATAACTCATATTCTCCTCCCACTACTTCATCCTGATTTCCACTCCTACCGAAAAAAAAGCCGCGTCACGCCATTCATACGGCGAGACCGGCACATTACCGGGGGTCAGAAAAACCTTTTCACCCAGAATATTATCCGCCCCCAGAAACAGAACCGTTCCCGACGGGAGATTGTAGCATATTTTAACAAGACCGTTCACAAAACTGTCCGTCCAGGGGCCTTTTGAAACCCTGTTGACAACGGCGTTCAACCGGCACTGCCCTTTATTATATTCCGAAAAAACAGACATGCTGCTTCGCGGAGCTGTCAGAAAATCCGCAGCTGCCGTATAAAAAAACCGGGCTCCCGACGAAAGCGGGCCCCGCAAGAGCGAAACTTCCGCGCAAATATCATAGCGCCTGTGCCGGAAAGTTTTTAAAGAGCCTGGCGAAGAGGCGCTCTCATCGGCATAAAAAAAGTTATGCGTGTCCCGAAGCGCAGCCGAAATTTTCAAACCCGCCGGAAACAGCGATAAAACATATTCGGCCTTAAAATTGTTCCAGCTGTCATGAGAAACGCCGGGAAAAGAGCGCAGAAGAGAGCCTCTGCGGGAAAAAATATCTTCTATCTGCACCGCGCTAATGTCGGGAGAAATTCCCGCCGTCAGGGTGCCGCCGAAGGCGGGAAAAGAAACGAGAACTTTTCCGGCAGTATAAGTGTCATCCGAGCGTTTTACAAATTTCAAACCCGTGTTGATATTAAATCTATTGAACTTTTTTTCAGCGGAACAATCCGCAGACAAAAAGGAAAATCTCTTCTCCCCGTATGCCCAGTTCCAGTGTTCGCGTGACAAAGATGTTTTCGCGTTAAAAGAAAAATCCCGCCATGAATTGTCCGCGGAGGCCGAAAAACGTCTTGAGGAAAACTCCGTGCGCCTGCCCGAAATATAAAAACCGGCAGGATATTTCCCCGACATAGAAATTGTCTCAGCCGAAAAAGATAAAAAAGAATTTTCCGTCTGCGAATAAAGCGAAACAGGCAGACCCGCAAATGTTTCATTGATATTACCGGAACCTGAAGCGGGCAATTCGTAATTTCTGATGGAAAAACGCGGTTCCACCTGAAAATTCCATAGACCCTTTTTCCTATAAAAGAAATCAGCTCCGTACAAAAGCCGCCGGCGGCCGTCTTTGAAGGAAAATTTCGTGTCAGCGGCGGCGAGAAAACCGCCATCGGCCTCCCTCCTCCGGCTGAAAAAAGCGGCTTTTGCTCCCGCGGACGCGGCGCTTCCCGCATCAAGAGAGCAAATAAAAGATTTTCCGAGACGGGGCGATTTGTAAAATCCGCTTTTGAAAAAATTATCTGACAGAAAGCGCTCTTTGTCCTGTCCGGGAAGATCCGCCGCAGTGACGCCGCCGAGGCCGTAAAGAGAGAGATCTTCTCCGAAAACATTCATGTCCGGTATCCGCACTTCTCCCGCGGCAAAAACAGCAATGGGGACGGTCAAAGTAATGGGGACGGTTCCTATTACAGTAATAGGAACCGTCCCCATTACCATCAGTAACCGTCCCCAATGCCTCATTTTAATTTTTCAAGTTCTTCTGCGGCTTTTGCCGACCACGACGATTTCGGGTATTTTTTCAGAAGTTTTTTGAATGTTTCCGCCGCTTCGGAATTTTTCCCCTGCGTTATTTTAATCAATCCTATTCCGTAATAGCTTTCGGCAACGATGTCGGGGAATCCGGGATACACATACACCGCCTTTAAATACTCCAGCCGCGCCTGGTCATATAGCTTCATTTTGAAAAAGGCCGAAGCTATGAGCGTCTGCGCGCGGGCGGAATCAGCGTCGTGAAGCGCGGAAGTCACTTTACGAAGAAGATCAACCGCCTCTTTGTAATTTTCCTTATCAAAAAGTTTTTTCCCTTCATCAAAATGAATTCTCGCCGACGCATCGGAACCGGGGTAATCCTTCTTTAAAATACCTTTCAGTTCTTCCGCGCGCACGGCCAGGCCCTGTTCGGACATAGCGCGCCTGGCCATTTCAAGAGCCGCGGGCGCAAATCCTGAAGACGGAAAATCATTTCTGAATTTCAAAAACTCTTCCGCCGCCGAGGCATAATCTTTTTCATTGAAATAAGTTTCGCAGATTCTGAACCTCACCTCATCTCCGTAAGGACTCTTTTTTTTCAGAAGCTCGCCGTAAAGCTTTCTCGCAAGAGCGTAATTTTTCGCGCGGGCTGCGCTTCGCCCGGCTCGGTAAAGAGAATCCACCGCAAGTTTTGATTTTGGATATTCCTCATAAATCCTGCCGTAAATCAAACCGGATGAAGCGTAATCTCCGCGCTCATCATATATTTCGGCAAGCGTAAAAAGCGCATCCGCGGCTATTGGAGAAGATGAATATTCCCTGTCAATCCGCTTGATATATACAACAGCCCCTGATAAATTTCCTTCTTTTTTCTCCAGAAGAGCAATGCTGTAGAGAGCCTGCGGCATTTTGGGCGACTCCGGAAAATTTTTAGTAAGTGCCTCGTAGGACGCCTTGGCTTCCCCGACACGACCGGCATTGTAATAAGCGTCGCCTATGCGCAGAAGAATATCCTCCGTTGGATTGATTTCATAATGCTTCTTCCAGAATTTCACAGCCCCCGCCCAGTCTTTGAGAGTGAAAGCCGACCATCCCGCATAAAGATAGGCGTCGGCGATTCTGGGACTTGCGCTGTACTTGGCCGCGAAATCCATGAGGTGCGCGTGAGCCGCTGACCATTTCTTTTCTTTGTAAAAGCTAAGTCCGACAGAAAACGCGGCATCCTCAGCCGCGGGGCTGTCAGGATATAAAGCCATAGATTTTTTGTAATATTCGCGGGCTTTTTCAAATTTCTTCCAGTTAAGATACGCGTGCCCCGAGGCGGTTAAAGCCCCCGGGATAAGAGAGGGCGAGGCAATTTTACCGTAATTGAGAACCGCGTCAGAAAATCTTCCCAGCTTAACGCAGACATTACCGAGTTCAAAAGCCAGTTCATCCCTCTCAAAAGAAGACCCCTGAACCGAAAGCCCCTTCTCAAGTTCATCGGCGGCGGAGCGCAAATCACCGGAAAGAGAAAGACTTTTCCCAAGCCCCAGATAAGCACGGG
>SWCC01000744.1_pt1 | contig 15601 bp, 9 predicted proteins | sample 4692971 | NCBI WGS metagenome assembly SWCC01 (sample SAMN10267277, study PRJNA491770) | bioreactor metagenome | isolation source: DHS bioreactor inoculated with subseafloor sediment | place: Japan: off Shimokita Peninsula | collected 2006-08 | reverse complement strand
CAACCAGGACAAAACCGTTCTTCCGGTTCCAGGCTGGATCCACATTTGGGACAGGCCAGTGGAAGCGGGTTTGATGGTTCTTCTATCTGAATATCCGAATTTTCGGAAGACGTGGACGTAGCATCAGAAATTACAGGTTCGACTGTTTGGATGTCGAACCCGCACTCCTGACAAAAACGTGCGCCTGGTTCGAATGTGCTTCCACATTGAGGGCAGAATTTCATAACAGAAAAATTAGTCATTAAAAGAGGACAAATACCTGCTTACATTCCCGAGAGCATTTTAGCGCCAAAAAAGAGACCTACAACCGAAGCCATAATAAGTGCAACCAAAAATGAGATTACAATCAAGGCAATGATGACAACCACGACGTAGCCCACCACCTTTTCTTTAGGCGTTTTCTTTATAATTGGCATACCAACTGCAAGAAGATAAATGGCATACAATCCTATAAGCATTATCAGAATGGAAAATCCGGTTCCGAATATGAGTAAAATACCTGCTACCCACTGGGGAGTGCTGGAGTAAACGGATAACTGCAGGGATCGGCCAAAGTTTTTCTCTGAGTCAAAAGAAGGTGCTAAAAGATCAATAACCCAGGCCAGCAAATAGGCGCCCAGAACTGCTGATATCAGTTGAATAAGGCCATACTGAATACCCGACGCTATGCTTCTGGAGGTGTAACCCCAAAACGTGACACCAATCACACCATATTTAATAAACGCAGCTATTGCAGGAATGGCGGCCAGAATTAGTGCATATCCAACAATTAATTTGGTTGTGTCAGGTTTTTCAGTTACCACAATTTGCCATTCTTCTTTGGGTTTGATTAAAATATTGATCACCCTTTGAAAGAGATTGCTTTGCGTGGTTCCATAGACAGGTTCCTGGAACTGTGGTTGAGGTGGTGCCTGATAAACAGGAGGAGGTGGGGGAGGGGAAACCGGCTGCTGAGGAGGTTGTGTACTGTTTGAAGCTGCTGCTTCATCTGCCTTTAGTGGAGTTCCGCATGAAGGACAAAATTTGACTCCTTCGCGTACTTCGGCACCGCAATTTGTACAAAATTTCATAGGGTTCAGGTTTATGGGTTAAAAATGAAAGATTCTGGACAAGGATAGGAAGAAAGACAAGTCAGGGCCGGGAAAACACCAGGAGGAAGCATACAAGAGAAACAAAAATACCAAATTGGTTTTGCGCTTGCAAGTGATAATGCTTATTTGTAACAAATCTAAATTAAATAGTAAATGTTTGAAAGGATTAAAGTTCGATGCTTCGTTGGAAAATTCATAACATTGATTTCATATATTCTAAATCACATTAAAACATAATAATATGTGGTTTTGGATTGGGCTTACTTGAGCCTCTGGGATGTAAAAACATTATTTTTCGTATCTCCAATATTTCAAACAATAAAAATGTTTTAAAACAATAACAACTTATGAAAATTATTAATAAAGTTTAAACATTTGAAGGATAGATCAGTAGGCATAATTGTATTGGTAATGTTATGGTTAAAACCGGGTTAGTGGTGGTTATGCTATGGTACTTTATAGATGTTTTATAAATTACAATTCTATTTTTGTGTCCTGAATAAACATAATTAACCAACCTAAACCATCACAAATGAAACGTTTTTCGCTCATTTTAAGTATTACGCTTATGTTCTTAGGCCTGCAGGCGCAGAATGCAGGTGATTTTGACCCCAGCTTTGGCACAAATGGAATTACCTTAACCCCCATAGGTGTTGATTTTTCAATGGCTTATGGCATGGTGGTTCAACCCGATGGAAAAATTATTCTCGGCGGGGCAGCTCGCCTTGGAACCTATAAATTTGCCATGGTACGCTACAACACGGATGGAAGCCTGGATTTATCCTTCGGTGAAAATGGTATTGTTACTACTGCTATTGACAAAGCAGATTACGGGAAAGCAATTGCTCTACAACCTGATGGCCGTATTATTTTAAGTGGATATGCCGCAACTCCCTCCTACGACTATTATGCTGTGGTTGCCCGTTATAATGCCGATGGCAGCATCGACAACAGTTTTGGAAACAATGGCCTCAGCCCCTTAACCATAGAAAATACTGAATCAGTAGTGCTTCAGGATGATGGAAAAATAGTGGTAGCAGGTTTTTCATCTGACAACTTTGCCATGGCCAGACTGAACGCCAATGGATCGCTTGACACCTCTTATGGTTCCAATGGTTATGTGATTACCCAAATGAAAGATCTTGATGGCTCCAATATGCCGTCCTATGTTCTTGATTTGGTCCTGCAGAGTGATGGTAAAATTCTAGCTGCCGGTTTCACTTATAGCTATGATACTTATCAGGATGTGGCTGTGGCCCGTTTTCTGACAGACGGAACTTTGGATGCGACTTTTGCTGATGATGGCATTTTTCGGACGGACCTTGGTGGGTGGGCAGATTTTTCATCCACATTAGATATACAGGACGATGGACGTATTGTGATTGGAGCACATAAAGAAAAGGAATCTATTCCTGGCATGCCTGCATACGATGGCGCAATCATCAGGTTAAACACAGATGGCTCCTATGACCTGACTTTTGGAGAGAATGGTGTGGCTTATTACGATCTTGCGGAACATGCCACCTATGTGAAAAGTGTTTTTGTACAAGATGACGGTCGCATTTTGTTCACCGGTCAGGTTGTTAATTATGAAACCCAAGCCTGGGACATCTTTGTATGCAGAATCAAAAGTAATGGGGCGTTGGACCTCTCTTTTGGTGATAATGGAGTTAAACATATGGATCCCTTCGGAACGAGCGATGAAACTACCAGCATTATGATGCAGGAAGATGGTAAAATTCTTGTGGGTGGTTATACTAGCCCAATTGTCAATGGGCCCTGGAATTTCATGGTTATTCGTCTTTTGGGTGATGATACCCAAACGGAAGTACCTGCGGTTGAAGTAACTTTTGATAATATTGAAACCACTTCGTTAGATGTTACCCTTACACCGAACGCTGTTTGTGATTCATTTTATTTTATCATTATGACTCCAGCCGATATGCAGCAGTGGCTTCCAATGTTTGGTACAGAGGCTGCATTAATTAAAAGCTGGGGAATTCATGAGACTGGAATATTTACCCACCAATTCACCGGATTAACTCCTGACACAGAATATTACGTTTATACCGTAAGCGTTGGTTATGATGGTTTTGAAGCTCCTTTTGATTCGACTTATGTAAAAACGCTGGCACTCGGTGGTACCGGAGTAGCAATTGCCACAATAGAATTATCAGAAATTACACAAACTTCTGTAAGAATGGTGGTTACACCCAATAGTGAAACCGCTTTATTTCATGACGGATTGATTTCCGATGCCTATTTTACTGAAATTGGTGAGGAAGCAGCCATTGAACTTATTAAAGATAACGGATGGCCTCTATATGCAACCGACGATTGGGTATGGCTCGACCTGGAAATTAACACCGCTTACAAAGCTATTTCTATTGCTCAGAATGCCCTGGGCGAATGGGGAGCACCTACCATTGTAGATTTTACAACCCTTCTTACTTCAGTCAACAGCACCCAAACCAACCCGTTGGTAATATTCCCTAATCCAAGCAAGGGCAAATTTGAAATTGCCGGCGAAAATATTCAGGGTGGTAATCTCAGAATAATTGATATGAATGGGAAAGAGGTGTATTCTGCCAAAATAATCAACAAACTTACATCCATTGATATTAGTCCTGCCAACAGTGGATTATACATCATTGAGATTGAAAAAGACGGTGTGCGTTCAACCTCAAAATTCTTGAAGCATTAACAACACGCACAATAAAACCAAACTCAAAAAACCAATGAACTTGATAAAAAAAACAGTTGTTTTCCTGATGCTGCTTTCTGTAGCATTTCTTCAGGCTGCTGCTCAGGGACAGGTTACTTCCATAAGGAATACCCCGACACAAAAACGCCACTTAACTTCCGGAAACGGATTCTCCATTTCAGGGAATGAACAAGCACAAATGTCTGATCAAATCCGCGTTGTGGATGACTGGATCAATATTGGCAACAACAGTTCTCCATGGGGGTCTTATAACTACCCTGTTGACTTTTACATGAATACTTCAGTTACCCAAAGTATTTATACTGCCGAGGAAATGGACCATGGCTCCTGTTTAATTGAGCAGGTTAAGTACATATACAAAACTGTCAGCACAAATTACCCTAACGTAATTGATACAGAGAGTTTTAAAGTATGGATTTGTAATACCGATCAATCTTCCTTGTCGGCAGATGCCGGTTATTGGATTCCGCTTGAGGAGTTTACGCTGGTGTATGAAGGGGGTCTTGTATTGAATGGTGGAGAAGACCAGGAAATGCTATTTGAGCTCACACAGCCCTTTGTTTATAATGAGGCAAATATCTGTATAATGGTTGAGCATGTGTTTAGTACAAACACCTTCGAGAACCACTTTAATTTTGAGGCCTCCACATTGGCCGAAGGTGATGTAAGAGCAAGGCTTTATGTAAGTTACGACACACCTTTCGATTTTGAACTGCCCACCACCGATCCCGGACAAACAGGAATGACATTGGGCCAACTGGCCGATGTTAAACTGGGAATCAGCACGGCTGCTGAAGGTAGTTTATCCGGTACTGTTACCAATCCTGCTTCCAGCCCTGTTGCAAATACCCATGTTACCATTCAGGGCACCGATTTGCAAACCTTTTCAAATGCACAGGGTGAATATGAGTTTTCATATGTAATACCAGGAAATTATACGGTAGATTACTCCGCTTTTGGTTATGTGAGTGCTTCCATGAACGTTGATATTGCTGGCAGCACTACTCAAAATGTAACTTTACAGTATCTTCCAGTAGCAACGGTTGAAGGAAATGTTATGGACAATGACAACAATCCGGTTGCCGGCGCCAGCATTCAAATCACCGGATATGCGACTTATAATGGCACTTCAGATGCTACCGGGCATTTTGCAATTCCTGGTGTTTATTATGATAACAACTATGTTGTAGCAGTTTCGAAAAATGGTTATGACACTAAATTCATCAACCAGATTGTAAACAGCGCAACAGTGTCTATGGGCGATATACTTCTCACCGATATACTGGACAGCCCTTCAAAAGTAGAGGCGGTAAAAAATGACCCTGACGCTGAAATAAGCTGGCTTTCGCCCCTCGACAGAACAGTTTTCCGCAGAGATGGCGACAATATGGTAAGTCAGTTCGGCCATAATTATGCCGGAGAAGTTGCTGTTTTTGGTCAGGTTTGGAGAGAGCCTGCTAAATTGTATCAAATGAGCTGGTTCCTTAATGAGGTTGACTATCCCCATGAAACTGTAAATATTTATGTATTTGCATTGAATGCGGAAGGAAACCCAACAAATACCATTCTCTATGAACAAGCCAATGTTCCGAATGTGGATTTGGAGTGGACTGCTTTTACTTTCCCGGATACCATAACTGTTGAAAATGGATTTTTCATTGCCCTGAGTCATTCTCTACGTCTGGAAATTGGAATTGATGGAGGAACTGATCCTAAATACCCGTTTACATACGGTGTTAACTGGGTTTCAGAAAATTATGGAAGCAATGAATTTATGCTGATGGAAGATCTCGGATTAGGTCCTATACCTGGTAATCTTATGATCAGGGCGGAAGGTTACAACCTGAATACCGGCAAAAGCCTGCAATCACCGGAGGGTTCACCGGACAGATCATTAAATACTTTCAACATCTCCAGACTTAAAGAAGGTCAGGAGCAGTCTCCCGAACTTTGGACCTTACTGGCAGAAGATCTGACTGAAGCCACCTATACGGATGTTAATTTTTCAACTGTTGAGGCTGGATGGTACAAGTACGCCGTTAAAGCGGTTTATTCTGGTGATAATTCATCAATAGCGGCTTTTTCTAACCGAATTGAAAGTCAGTTGTCCACCCAGGTTACCTTTAACATCACCACCAACACCCCCACCAACGAAAGTATGGGTGCGGTTATAAAGCTGATTAACAACAGTGGTATTTATGTTTATACACAAACTGTTGAATCAGAAAACGGGGTTGTTGTTTTCCCGGATGTTTTTAAGGGCACTTACTATATTTCTATCAAGCATGATAACTTTGATGAGTATATTGCTTCAAATGTCGATTTTACGACTGAACCGACTTATATCATGAATTGTGAACTGATAGAAATCCTTTTGAAGCCTTATAATCTTGAGATTGACCTGCATAGCGATCTTTCAGCAGAATTCAAATGGAACCATACATCGGATATATTGGAAGATTTTGAAAGCTGTGGCGACTTCGCAATCGAACCAATAGGGGTTGTTGATTGGAAATACAACGATGTTGACCAGAAAAACACCATTGGGATTTCCAATTTCACCTATCTCAATGAGAATTCACCTCATGCTTTTATGATTTTTAATCCTTCGCAAACCAGCCCTCCGATTGATCTAATCGCAAATCCAACCATTGCGCCGCATAGTGGAGATAAATATCTGGCTAGTTTTGGCGTAACTCATGGTTCAAATGACGATTATTTTATTTCTCCAACACTGAATTTTGGAACGGACTTCAATTTTAGGTTCTGGGCCAAGTCATTTGACGATACTCCTGCACCAAACAAGATTATGGTAGGTTTTTCAACCACAGGATTCCAACCCGCTGATTTTACCTGGATAACCGTTACACCTCTTGAATTGCCTTACGACAGATGGTCAAGGTACGATTATGAACTGACCGCAGACGTTAAGTATGTAACCATTCGCAACGTTTCCGATGGTGGCACTATTCTGATGATTGATGATGTTGAGATTTATGCAACAGAATCAGCAAGGGAATTGGTTAATTATCAGGTTTACCTCAACGATAACCTGATGGGTGAGACGACCGGGGATACTTTTAATTTTGAATCTTCTGACATCATTACCGGGAATTTTAACATAGCTGGTGTTAAGGCCATTTATTCAAGTGGTGAGAGTGAGATGTCAACCATTGAATTTCTTGCAATTTATACCAATACTTCACAAGAGATGCTTCAGGCAGAGATGAAGGTATATCCTAACCCATCGAATGGAAGTTTCACCATTGAAGTTGACGGTGATTATGAAGTTACTATTCTGAATACGCTTGGGGCTCAGGTTTACAACAAAACCATTTCTCAGAAAGAGAAAATTATGGTGAAGGACCTGAATCCCGGGATGTATATCATTTCAGCGAAATCAGACCAAAAAGCTGCTTATAAAAAGATAATCGTTAAATAAAAAAGCAGTAAACTAGATTAAAAAGAGGCTTTTGATTCTTCAGAATCAGAAGCCTCTTTTTTTACCCTAAAGTTAAGGCGGGTGGTAAGAGAAAGTCAATTAAACTGACTAAAAAATTCCTGCAAAGTCAAATTGCTATTGGTCAGGTTGAGTTTTTTTCTCAGGCGGGTTCTGGCCACTTCAATGCTTTTAAAGTTCAGATTGGTTATCGCAGCCATATCCTTGGTGGTCATATTCATCTTTAATAATGCACACAATCGTTTCTCATTGAGGGTAAGATTGGGAAATTCCTTCTCCAGCTTTTCATAAAACTGCGAATATACCTGCGAAAAATACCAGAAAAATTCTTCCCATTGGTTTTTCGTTCCCCTCATTCTTAGGTCTCTGGTAATAACTTCAAGCTCTGCTTTTTGCTTTTGCGACAAGGTGGATGAGAATCCATCAAGCAGTTTAACCGTGCCATCAATCAATTCATTCTTTTCAGTAATATTTAAGACCTTTTCTACAATTTCCCGGTTTCTTAACTCAATATCTTTTTCTACATTAATGACCTGCAAATCGGCTTTTTCCTTCTTGATACGATCAATTCTTCGCTGTTGAATGGTTCTGAAAAGAAATAGTGCACCAATAAGCATTATGATAATCAACAGTAGAATAACCGAATACAAGTTGAATATACTCCTCCTCTTCTCGTGCTTCTCGGTGTCAAGCAACTGTCTTCTTTCCAGTTCCTGAAGATTTATTTTATGGTCAAACATTAATTTTAACACCTGTTCTTTTGCTTGGTTGGCCGTTAAACTGTCTGATGCAAGTTTATGAATATTGGCATACCGGTAGGCTTCCCTATAATTTCCTTCCTTTTCATAAATCAATTGTAGTAATTCAGATGTATTGCTCATATCTTCATATACTACTAGCTCTTCGGATAGATTAAACGCTCTTTCCAGATAACTTTTTGCTTTAACGTATAAACCTTGTTCAAATAAAACATTACCAATCAGGCTCAGGCTTCTCGTAATCAGCATCTTATCATTCAACAACCCGGCTTTTCTCAGTCCTTTACTATAATAATAAATTGCACTGTCCCCGTCGTGCATCATTTCTTTTATTACGCCGATATTGTTAAGGCAAATAATTTCCATTTCGGGATTATTTAAAGAATCACTGGCAGAAAGTACTTTGTTATAATAGAGTAATGCGACATCATATTTCCCCATCATTTTGAACACATCCCCAATATTGTTATGGGCCACTAAAATCCCATACTGATCCCCTTTTGCCTTCAAAATGTCCAATGCCTTATTATAATAATTATAGGCTTCATCATATTCCTCTTCGTTGAAAAATACTGTTCCAATATTGTTGTATTCCTTCTCTTTGTCTAAGTTTTCAGAGTATTTCAGTGCCAGTAAAAAATAATCCAATGCTTTACTGTTTAATCCCTGGGCAAAATAGACTGCTCCTTTGTTCAGGTAGCACTCCCGAATGGTAACCGAATCATTTCGGGGAAGGCTATATTCAATGCATTGGTCATAACTGTTGATGGCTTCCTCATAATTATACACCTGAAAATACAGATTACCCAGCAAGCGGTAGTTGAATATCAGCCCTTCAATAAACTCCGCCTTTTTGGACATTTCAATGGCCTCTACAGATAGTTTAATGGCTTCCTCCGGATTGTCGCTCCTTCTCTCGTAGGCGTTGGAGCTTAAGGCGCTTATCATAGGAATTTTGGAGGTCTTCTTCATAACCCTATGCAGCGAATCCAGACCCGATTGCCCATAGCTGCCCATTGCCGGTGAAAACAGCAGCAATAAAGTAAAAATCAACATTATACTGATGTTGAAATTTGTTTTTTGACTTTTGGGATATGGTTTCCGGGTAATCACAAAAATGTTTTCGGATTGGTTAAAAGCGTTGGTAATTAGTCTTAAAATCGCGAAGATTAAGATGTGCCGAAGCACAAAATACCAGTCAGCAAGGATGGTAAGATCATCCGACTTATAGTTTTAAACCCAAAAAACCAACTAAAAATGGATGCAATGATATGCAATTTTTGGGAATTTGAGAACCTAAAACTTACAAAGTGTTTTCTTCAAATCAGGAAAGAAAGGTCGGTCTGAATCTTTTACTGCCAGTCAATTTCCCCGCTGCCAAAGCAAATGCGGCTCTCTTCATCGTAAACCACGGCAAATTGTCCGGCGGCTACGCCCGAAACCGGAGCATCAGCCAAAAGCACTATTTTGTTGTCAATGCTAAGCAACTGCCCGGTATTGAATTCGGGCGTATGGCGTATTTTGAAGGTGATTTTACGTGGTTCATCTAAATTGTCCCAGGGATTTCCCGAAATAAAATGAAAACCGTTCAGGCGGATGGAGCTACTATACTGCGTTAGCGGATCGTAACCGTTGGAAACGTAAATCACATTTTCGGCAGTGTCCTTTTTCACCACAAACCACGGCCCCTGACTCAAACCCAGCCCTTTGCGCTGACCGATGGTGTGAAACCAGAAGCCTTTGTGCGTGCCCAGAATCTTGCCGGTTTCCAGTTCCACGATTTTCCCCTCTTTTTCACCGACATACTGGCGCAGAAAGTCGTTGTAATTTACCTTTCCCAGGAAGCAGATACCCTGGCTGTCTTTTCGCCCGGCGCTGGGAAGGTTTACTTCATTGGCTTTTTGACGCACTTCGGGTTTGGTTAGATCACCCAGCGGGAACATCAGTTTTTGCAGTTGTGGATAGGTGATTTGCGCCAAAAAATCGGTCTGATCCTTGAATTTATCTTTGGCAGTTGCCAGGTATTTTGTCCCATTTTCAATCAGTGTGGAAGCATAATGCCCGGTGGAAATGGCATCAAAATCCTGTCCGTACTTATCATTAAAACTCCCAAACTTAATCATGCGGTTGCACATCACATCGGGATTGGGCGTAAGACCTTGCTTTACCGCATTCAGGGTGTAAGCCACCACACTGTCCCAATACTCTTCCTGCAAGGTAACGACTTCCATTTTAAGGCCGTATTTTTTAGCCAGCCAGGTGGTAATTTCAATGTCTTCTTCCGACGGGCAATCCAAAAAGCCCTCCTTATCCTTCATCCCGATAAGGATGTAGAAAATGGTGGGCTCATAGCCCTGCTCTTTTAGCAGGTGAAGCATAACGGAGCTGTCAACTCCGCCGGAAACGAGTGCGGCGATGTTCATGAAGTGATTTCGGATTGCAGATTTCAGACTGACTGATTTCTTAGCGGTTACAAAATTACGCTAAAAAAACGATAGCCTCTGCGTTGTGCAAAAGCTATCGTTTGTTAAATTCAGTTGAAGAAAGGTAATTTCTAATCTGCTGCGGACATTCCGCAATCTGCAACCTGCAATCCGCAATCTTAAATTAGTCCTTTAGCGTGTTTCTCCCCAATCACCTTCAGCATATCTTCGGCCATGGCACGGAGGTTCCATTTTGGGTTCCATCCCCACTCGTGGCGGGCAGTGCTGTCGTCCATGCTGTTGGGCCATGAGTTGGCAATTGCTTGCTTCATTGGGTCAACATCATAAATCATTTCAAAATTGGGCAGGTGCTTTTTGATCTCGGCGGTAAGAATCTCCGGGTCAAAACTCATGGCTGTGATGTTGAATGAGTTGCGGTGTTTTAGTTTAGATGGATCAGCTTCCATCAGGTCAATGCCGGCTTCAATGGCATCGGGCATGTACATCATGTCAAGGAAGGTGCCAGCGCCAAGCGGGCAGGTAAATTTACCGGTTTTGATGGCATCGTAAAAGATTTCAACGGCATAATCGGTGGTGCCACCACCAGGAAGTGTAGCATTTGAAATAATGCCGGGATAGCGCACCGAACGGGTGTCAACGCCAAATCGTTTGAAATAATAATCGCTGAGTAACTCACCAGCCACTTTCGATACACCGTACATGGTTTGCGGGCGCATAATGGTGTCCTGTGGGGTGTTATCCAGGGGTGTTCCGCCGCCAAATGCACCGATGGAACTTGGTGTGGAAACAGCACAACCAAATTCGCGGGCAACTTCAAGGCAGTTCATCAGCCCGCCAATGCCAATATTCCATGCAACCTGAGGTTTGCTTTCACCCACTGCTGAGAGGATGGCGGCAAGGTTATAAATGGTGTCAATTTTATACTTTTTTACTACATCGGCAATCTGCTGAGCATTGGTTGCGTCAACTATTTCTGCCGGGCCTGACTCAAGCAGTTCGCCGGTGGGCTTGGTTGAGCGAAAGCCGGCAACCACATTGTTGTTGCCATATCTTTTGCGTAATTCGAGGGTAAGTTCTGAGCCAATCTGGCCCACTGAGCCAATAACTAAAATGTTTTTCATGGGTGATTTGAGGTTTTATCTGTTTGTGAAACGGTTAACAACAAGTGGGGCAAATGTACAATATTTTGTAGAATGGCAAAATGAAAATAATGACGTGAAAAGTCTCTTTTTGTTGTAATTTTTACACGATAGGATTAACACGATTAACAGGATTCTCCTAACAACTTTTACGGTGCATGAGCAAGCCTCTCTGCTGGTAAGCAGATAGGCGTGTCGAAGGCAACCTGTTCGGTGTTTAAAGAAGACGATTTTTATAGACAGGATTAACACGATTAACAGGATTCTCCTAACAGGTTTTCTTTCAACCTGTTAGGTATAAATCGAATAAAATATACTATTTGTTATAACGAAATGTCGGTGTGTCAAATAAAATATAGTATTCATCTTTGTTCCAATTCTTCCGGGTTTACCTATAATTATTCCTAAAAATCCTTCGCCCGAAAATCAAAAGTAATATCTTTGCGCCATTGTTAATGAATAAACAACTAACCTTTTAAAAATCATAATCATGTACGATCGCCTTCAAGCCCATCTACAAAAAGAACTGACCGACATCAGAGAAGCCGGCCTTTACAAAAACGAACGGGTAATTACCACTCCACAGGGAGCTGAAATCAAGGTAAAAAGCGGTGCCGAAGTGCTCAACTTCTGCGCCAACAATTACCTTGGCCTTTCGAATAACCCTAAACTGATAGCTGCTGCCAAAGATGCGCTTGATTCCCATGGTTATGGCCTTTCATCGGTACGTTTTATTTGTGGAACTCAGGATTTACACAAAGAACTGGAAGCCAAAATCGCTGAATTTTTCGGCACCGAGGATACCATCTTATATGCTGCCTGTTTTGATGCAAATGGTGGAGTTTTTGAACCACTGCTTGGCGAAGATGATGCCATCATTTCCGACTCACTCAACCACGCTTCCATTATTGACGGTGTTCGTTTGTGCAAAGCCCAACGCTATCGCTACAACAACAGCGATATGGCCGATCTGGAAGAGCAATTGAAACAAGCCCAGGCTCAGCGTTTCAGACTGATTGTTACCGATGGTGTTTTCTCCATGGATGGCAACGTTGCCAGTATGGACAAAATTTACGAATTGGCCCAGAAATATGATGCCATGATTATGGTTGACGAATGTCACTCTGCTGGCGTTGTAGGTGAAACCGGACGTGGTGTTACCGAATTGTTTAACCTTCGCGGAAAAGTTGAAATCATTACCGGAACTTTAGGCAAAGCATTTGGCGGAGCCATCGGCGGATTCACTACCGGTAAAAAAGAAATTATCGAACTGTTGCGTCAGCGCTCACGCCCGTATCTTTTCTCAAACTCTATTCCTCCAATGGTTGCCGCTGCCGGTATCAAAATGTTTGATATGATGAGCGAAACCAACGAATTGCAGGATCGTTTGCACGAAAATACTACCTATTTTGCCGGAAAAATGAAAGAAGCCGGCTTCGACATTAAGCCAACCAAAAGTGCCATTGTTGCCGTAATGCTTTACGATGCCAAATTATCTCAGGATATGGCTGCAAAACTATTGGATGAAGGCATTTATGTAATTGGATTCTATTATCCGGTGGTTGCCAAAGGCCAGGCCCGCATTCGCGTTCAGGTTTCGGCTGCACATACCCGTGCGCACCTCGACAAATGTATCAATGCCTTTACCAAGGTCGGTAAGGAATTGGGTGTTTTGAAAGGATAATAATTATCTGCCGGTTTTATCCGGAATTGAATTCCTAAAAAAAGAACAGTCTGAAAGGACTGTTTTTTTTTGTAATCAATGAGTCCGATCTGAAAAGGTAATAATAATAAAAAAGCCACTAAGACACTATCCCGATAAGTATCCGGACACTATGTTACACAAAGCGCTGTATATTAACGAATAATACTTGGTGAGACTTCGTGCCTTCGTGCCTTGGTGGCAAAAAAGAGTTTTTATACTGAATTCATCAATAGAGCAAATAACAAACGACCGGACAATCCTATGCCCGGTCGTTTTAGAATTTCATAAACTAATCAGAATCAGCTTTATGAATCAAGACTATTTAATGCAAAGGCATACGCACCCACAGAAACAGCTTTTGAAGTTCCCAGGCGGCTAATGCCAACGCCAATGCGTTTCATGGGATCATACTGAATGCGTTTGGTGCTGAATGGAACCCTGATTTCACGGGTGTCTCCTTCATAAAAGGATTTGAATTCCTGCTCATCTTCCAGATTAAATGCCCTGATTTCCATGCGATCGAGGGCGGTGCCAACGATGGTGGTGAAGTTACTGTTCATTTCATCCACAAGGTGTTGGAGGAATAGAGGATGCGCACCGGCAAGGCCTCCGCCAATTACTACCAGTCCGTCGATGAGCGTGATGGCATTGGCAATGGAATCGCCGGCAACCTCTGCCATTTTGTGAAAGGCAGTGGTGGCAGCTTGTTTATTTCCTTCGCGCAGGCCCATGCCAATTTCGTAGATTTCGCGTGGCTCAGGGCAGGTATCATATTCATGACCTGTTTCCCTGCAAAAGATGCGTTTTATTCCCCTAATGCTCACATTTTCCTCAACACTGGCATTGGTATGCAGTTTATTGCGCATACGGTTAATCTCGCCCTGTGCTGAATTGTCGCCCAGGAATAATTGTCCACGGCTGACAATGCCACCACCATAGCCTGTTCCAAAGGTAACGCCCAGTAAATTCTGGTAGTTTTTTGGGCTTTTGCTGCTGCTGATGCGCTGGTTGATTTCAGGAAGTAATCCGGCAATAGCCTCGCCATAAGCAAATAAGTCACCATCATTATTGATAAATACCGGAATGTTGAATTTTTCCTCAAGCATGGGGCCCAAAGCAACACCTCCGCGGAAAGTGGGCAGGTTTTCCAGATCACCGATAATGCCAAGCTCATACTCTGCCGGGCCCGGGAAACAGAAACTGATGGCAACCGGTTGAACATTCAATTTGGCTTTCACCTCATTGAATCCCTGGATGATTTTATTTAAAACAATTTCCAGGGTGTTCCCGTCGGCCGGGATACTGATGGGGTCGATAATTTCCTGCTCTGCCTGAACAGCCGAAAAAACAAAATTGGTGCCGCCTGCGTCAAGGGTCATTACCACACGCTTGTCTTCATTGTATCGCATGATCTTTTAATTATTGTTAGGGTTTAAATGTCTTTTTATTCATGTAAGTGTATAAAATACACCTACTTTATTTGTTGAAGCGAAAGTACTCATTGCTTGTTACAACGCAAAATCTTTAAGCTTATTTTTTAAAATCTTTTATAATGAGTATTTGCTTTAATACTCAATCAGCAAGGTGCCCCAGATCATCTTCTTACAGGCTTTCTTTAAAATGGATAATCTGGTTTCATCCCTAATGTCAGTGAGTTTGCTGATAAGTTCCAGACAAATGTCAAAATTCCCAAGATTACGGTGGAGTTCAGCCTGCATCAACAATTGATCATCGTCGGATACATCGAGTAGGGCGATTAGTGCTTCAGTGTTGTGTTTGTAAATTGAGGATTCTACACTTTTGGGTTTTTCCTTCTTCCAGGGATGATGGTTTAGTTTCCACCAAAGCCTTTTTCGGAGATAGATTTCTTCTTCAACATTTTTGAAAACCTTATTTTCCAGGGCAAACACCATATCCTCCTCTTCCAAATGTTCGACATTAGGAAGTTTGTCGGTCTCTTTCCAATTCTCCGTTTCACGGTTGGGTGCAGTCTGAGTGTTAAATATGGTTTGACATTCCTTGCAACGCGTAAAAACCGCCAGGTCGGGCAACATTGGGGCGAAGAAACTTCCATCGCTCCAGAATACCCCGCCGAATGTGTTTCCTGAAGCAAGATTCATTTGGGTGTATTCCTTGTTACATTTCGGACAGTTGATGATCAGCGGATTTCCTATGAGCATGTTAAATTAATTTTCAGGTAAAGGTATTGAAAACCGAAAACTACAACGTAAATGTTATAAAAAATCCCAACCGTGCGTACAGTTGGGATTGGGGGGGGG
>SWCC01003925.1_pt1 | contig 15669 bp, 9 predicted proteins | sample 4692971 | NCBI WGS metagenome assembly SWCC01 (sample SAMN10267277, study PRJNA491770) | bioreactor metagenome | isolation source: DHS bioreactor inoculated with subseafloor sediment | place: Japan: off Shimokita Peninsula | collected 2006-08 | reverse complement strand
GCCCCGGACACCGCCGCGACCAGCGCGAGCGGCGCAGAGGATGCCGCTGCGATCCCGGTCAGCCTGTCGGGCTCGGATCCGGACGGCACAGTCGATCACTTTGTGATCAAGACGCTGCCGCTCAACGGCACGCTGCTGCTCAACGGCAACCCGGTCGCCGTGGGCACCGAGATCCCGGCCACCGGCAACGGTGCCACGGTCACCTTCGTGCCGAACGCGAACTGGAACGGTGAGACGAACTTCACCTACGCCTCGGTCGATGACCAGGGTCTGGAAGACGGCACCCCGGCCACGGGCGTGATTACGGTCACCCCGGTCAACGCCGCGCCGACAGCTACTGATGGCGCGGTGTACGGCGTCGAGGATACGGCTTACGTATTCTCTTGGGCCGACTTCAACGTCACGGATGCTGACTCCGATCTGGCATCGCTTGGCATTCAGGTCACTGTGTTGCCTGAAGATGGAGTGCTGCAGGTGTTTTCGGGTGGCAGTTGGCAGGATGTGACGCTGAATCAGACGATTTCGCAGGCCGATATTGCAAGCGGTAGCCTGCGCTTCGTCCCTGCCGCTGATGAGTCGGGCAGCGACGTCTTTGGCGGGACTGGAGTTGGTAACAAAGAGGCTGATTACGCGCGCTTCTCGTTCAAGCCAACTGACGGCAGCGATCTCGGTGCCGAAAAGAGCCTGTCGATCGATATTGAGCCGGTAGCCGATGCAGCATCGTTCACGGTCGCGCTTGGAAGTCCGGTACAGGTTACCGTTTCGCAAGGTACACCAGTGAGTGGTGCACTGACGAGTTCGAACTTGTTCTCGACGTCGGGCGTGACGGTTGGCGCTGCAAACGTTGACCCGTTGACCGGGCAGCTGACGTCCGTATCCGCTTCGAACGTCTATGTTGGGGGGGGGAAGATCGGTGCGACAGGGACACACCCCGGTTCCGTGACGCAGATCGGATACAGCTATGAGCATGACACGTCCGAGCAGCTTGTTTTCAAGTTTGACTATGCGCTGACCAGTGCCACGGCGACATTCTCGAATCTGTATGAGAAAGACAACGGTGTTGCAGGCCGGTCGGAGCAGGGGATTTACGAGCTGTACAGCAATGGCGTGCTGGTCGCGAGCGGGACGTTCGTTGCTGCTGCCAACAAGAACACGGGTTCGGTGACGATGTCGGTTTCTGGCGGCGGGACATTCGACACCGTCGTGTTCAAGGCGCAAAGCGGTTATGCACAAGGGCCGGGCGTCGAAACCGGGGACGGGAGCGACTATTTCATCACCGGGCTCACCTACGTGGGTACCACACAGCCAGTGCTGGAGACGCGCTATCCGATCGACATCTCCGTGCTCGCGCAGGACCAGGATAACTCCGAAGCCTTGTCGAGCCTTAGCATGAGCGGCATTCCTGCTGGTTCGGTTTTGCGCGATGGCAGCGGAAACGAATACTCATCCTCGTCTGCAGATGCCGTGCTCAGCCTTGCAGGCTGGGATACATCGACGCTGACGGTTACGTCGCCGAGCGGATCATCCACGGATTTCGCGCTGCAAGTGAGCGCCAGTTCGGTCGAGCCCAACGGCGACACCGCGCTGTCGGTAAAGAGCTTCACGATCATCGTTGGGACCGCAGACACTGTCGCGCCGGGCAGCGAGCTCGTGGGTGCCGCAGGCGACGATCTGTTGTCGGGCGGTTCCGGCAATGATTCCTTGCAGGGTGGTGGGGGCAATGACAGTCTGCTTGGCGATCTCGGCGCCGACACCTTCGTCTGGAAGCTCAACGATGGCGGCACGGCAGGGAACCCGGCGGTGGACACCGTTGGTGACTTTACCGTCGGCATCTATGACGGTACCGGTAACGCCGACCGTCTGGATCTGGCCGATCTGCTTAAGGACGAAAGCAGCACAACGATCGACAACTTCCTGAGTGTCGAGCAGGTTTCTGGCAATACCGTGCTGCATGTCAGCAGCAGTGGCGGTTTTGCGGGAGGGTACTCGGCGGGCGCGGAGGATCAGACCATCGTGCTGGAGAATGTGACCTTCGACAGTGCGCTGAGCAGTCATGACATCATTAATCAGCTCATCACCAATAATCAGCTTCTGATCGACAAATGATGCAGCAGTCTTTTTCCGGAGGATGGATGCGTGTTCGTAAGGCGTGATGAAGCGGGACGCATCGTGGCTGCCAGCCTTGAGGCTGAGGGCGCGATCAGCGAGTGGGTTGAGGATGGCGAGCCGGAGCTGCTGGCTTTCGGGCAGGGGGAGGCGAGCGATGCGACTCTGACGGCATCCGACCTCAGACTGGTCCGGGTGCTGGAAGATATCGTCGATCTGTTGATCGAGCGTGATGTCATCCGCTTCACCGACCTGCCCGAACAGGCGCAGGCGAAGCTCATGGAGCGCAAGTCCTTGCGTGCCTCGATGCGCAGTGGACTGAATCTGCTGGGCAGCGGGGACGATGGTGGCTTGATCTGAACCCGCAGGGGGACGGGCCTTTGGGCTCGCCCCTTTTTTCCGTTCTCAGCGGATGCCGGGGCCGGTCATGGCATCAAAGCCCACATCGCTCAGCATCGTGACGGCCTCAGGGTGATCCACGCCTTCCGCGATCACGCTCAGGCCCAGAGCGTGCGCCAGCATGCACAGACTGCGCGCGAAGGCCTGGTTGCCGCTGTTGCCGTCCAGGTCGCGAAGCAGTGAAGCGTCGACTTTAAGGTAGTCGAGCCCGAGGTCGTGCAGGTCGCCAAGCGCGTTGAAGTTCGGTCCGGCATGCTCCAGGCCGAGCTTGCACGCCAGGGGTTTGAGCGCGAGGCAGAACGTGCGGAACTCGGCCTGATTGCGCGCAGCCTCCTGCTCCGGAACTTCCATCCACAGCAGTGGTGCTTCGTTGGGTGCCATCTCCAGTTGGTGCAGCAGATCGGCCAGAAAGCCGGCGCTGCGGATGGCCTGGGACGAGATGTTGACCGCGACGGCCTGACCGGTGTTGCGAATGAGTTCCAGCGCAGTCTTTACCACGGCTGCATCGATCTTCCCCATCAGATCGAGGCGCACCGCCCATGGCATGAAGTAGGCGACGCCGCGCCACTCGCCATCGAGCCGCAAGCGCAGCGGTGCCTCGACGTGCACCAGTGCGCCATTGCCATCCCGCACAGGATAGGTTTCAAGGCGCAGTTCATGCTGATCGAGCGCCCTGGAAATGAGCTGATGCCATTGCGACTGGTCGCGCTGAGGCTGCGTCAGGCGCACCCAGGCGTCGAGCTGAACCGCCCGCCCGCCGGCCAGTTCGGCTTCGGCCAGCGCCGTATCGGTGCGGGTCAGCACCGTTGGCAGTGCTTCGCCGGGGGAGTACAGGGCCGCGGCGATGGGCAGGGCGATGCCCGTGCTGTCACCGCCGGTGACGTGCTTGTCCGCTACGTCGTGCAAAGCCTTGACCAGGCTCTCGGCCCATAGCGGAAGATAGGCAACACCCGGGGCGAGGATTGCAAGGTCGCTTCCGTTCAGACGGCCCGCGACCCATGTCGGCTGCTCCCCGATCTGCTTGCGGATGGCGTCTGCCAGCGCTCGCAGCAGGGCATCGGCAAACTCCCTGCCCCGGGTACGGTTGAGTTCGGACAGATCGCCGACCCGTGCGATCAGCAGTGCGCCGCCCGTCGGTGCATCGTGGTCGACCAGTTGCGCGCCGAGTACGTTGAGAAACTGGCGGCGCTCGAACAGGCCGGTCAAGGCGTCTTCCTGCGTTTGCTTGCGCAGGGTTTCAAGGCGCCGGGCTTCGTCCACCAGCATCAGGCGCACGCGTTCGGACAGCGCGTTCATCGCGCGCACCACGACGCGCAGTTCGGCGGTGGCGGGCTCGGGCGTGGTGACGAAGCGGCGCTCACCGATGGCCTCGGCCTGCCCAACCAGCTTGCGCAGAGGGGCCGTGATGCGGCCCAGCAGCAGACTGCCGATAACGCCGGCTGCGGCCGCCATGATGGCGAACCACACCAGCATCTGCCGAATGCTGTGCCACAGCTCGGTGTAGGCGTAGCTGGTCTGGCTTTCCAGCGTCAGGGTGGCGAACTGCTGCCAGCCGTCCTGCACATGCGCCACACCGGGGTGAGCTTCGATTGCTGCGAGGCGGACGAACCAGGCCGGGACGTCGTCGAGACGGGGCTCGGCAGTACGTTCGACGAGAATGTTGCCGTCGGGTCCGACCAGGCGAATGACCCGGTAGTGTCCGGCATCGAACTGTGCGGCGACCTGCAGTTCGACTGTGACCGGGTCCTTTGGCATCTGCGACAGTGAAAGCGCGAGCGCGGTGGCGTTGTCGACGTTCTTCACGTTGAGCTGCTGTTCCAGGTAGCGTTTTGCCGCCAGGGTGCTCACCACCAGGCTGCCGCCAAGGGATAGCAGGGTGACCACGACAATGGCGATCCAGAGTTGCTTGATCAGTGACATGGACGGGGTGCTCCGGGAAATTTCGGGTACGGGTTCATTGCAGTCCTTCGCTGCGCATGCGTTCGAGCACGTCGCGCCAGCGTGACAGGCGGGTGGTGGGGTCGGCGGCGGAGGTGGTGCCGCCGCCCACCCACAGGCCTTCATTGTTGAAGCTGAAAACCGGAAACAGATCGGGGCGTCGGCCGGCCGGGCGGATCTCGCCAATCAGATTGTCCAGTACCAGCGGTTCGGCGCTGGGTGTTTCGAAATAGCTCAGTACCATGTGGGCCTGGGTGATGGTGCTGTCGGCAGCGCCGATGCGGGCGCGCACGTAGACAAGTCGCAACTTGTCGGCCGGTACGTCGAGCAGACGCAGGCTCATGTACTTGGCGATCGAGAAGTCTTCGCAGTCGCCGGCGTCGCGGCCGAGTGTTTCCAGCGGCGTGGCCCAGTAGTCGGATTGCTTCCAGACGATGATGTCGTCCACGAAGCGGATACGGCGGTTGAAAAAGGTGTTCACTCTGGCGAGCTTGCCTGCCTCGTCCAGTTCGCGGGCTTCACTGATCATCCGGCGCCATGCGGCGACCGCTTCGCCGGCCGGGTCGCCATAGCGGGCCACGGCAAGCGTCTGCATGCGGTCGAGGTCTGGCGCCGCTGCGCACAGACCGATCGCGAGTCCGAGCATGAGCACGGCCCGTTGTCCCGCGCGCCAGCATCTGTCCAGGGGCAGGCAGACTGAAAACAGCGGTCGGTCGGACAGGGGCATCGGGGCTCTGGGAGTGCTTGTCTCTGCATTATCCGGAATCGAAGCGTCTTGTGCTGTTCTTGTGACCGGCGCAGCGTGACTTTTATCTGGGTTGAGTGATGCCCATGCTAATGTGCTGAATGCCTTCTGGCTGGTGCTTGCAGCGTGGTTTCTTCGCGCGAGCGTTGAATTGTGCGCATTGTGCAGCGCGCCAAGGCGGTTATGATTCTTCCTGCTCAAGTTGGGCAACGCTCAATGCTGCTCATTCACTACTCAGAAGTGTCGGAGTTTCCATGAAACGAATTCGTATGCTGGTCTCGCTTGCGGTCCTGACGAGCCTGCCTGTTGTTGCCGCTGCGTCGGCCCCCGAGTTGCTGCGCGACGCTGCGCGCAAGGCCGTTGTGAGCAACCCCGAGGTGCAGGCACGCTGGCACGCATTCCGCGCAGCCGGTGCCGACCAGGATGCCGCGCGCGGCGGCTACCTGCCACAGATCGACCTGAGCACCAGTATTGGCCGTGAGAGTGAGAAGCTCGAGGGCAGTTCGACGGATTACTACACGCACAGCAACGCCACCCTGTCGCTCAACCAGATGGTGTACGACGGCTTCTACACCCGCAGCGAGGTGGCCCGCCTCGGCTACGCCCGTCTCGCGCGCTACTACGAAATCATCGATGCGTCCGAGTCGGCCGCGCTCGAGGCGGTGCGTGCCTATGCTGACGTGCAGCGCTACCGTGACCTGGTTGCGCTCGCGAAGCAGAACTATGTCGAACACAAGCTGGTGTACGACCAGATCGCCGAACGCGCCGGCGCAGGCGTCGGCCGCCGCGTGGATCTGGAGCAGGCGACCGGACGTCTGGCCCTGGCCGAATCCAATCTGCTGACCGAGGTGTCCAACCTGCACGATGTCAGCAGCCGCTATCAGCGAGTGGTCGGCGAATTGCCGGCCGACGCGCTCACCCCGCTGGGAGACAGACTGGGTGTCGCGGGCATTCCGCCCACCGCAGCGGACGCCTTGCGCGACGCCTTCAACACCAGCCCGTCGCTCAACGCCGCGGTCGAGAACGTGCGTGCCGGCCAGGCCGCAATCGAAACCCGCCGGGCGGCCTACCACCCCCGCGTGGATCTGCGTGCCAGCCAGGCGATCGACCGCAACCTCGACAACTATGATGGCCGCACACGCGACGGCGTGGTCGAGCTGGTGCTGACCTACAACCTGTTCCGCGGTGGTTCGGACGACGCCCGCATTCGTCAGGCGGCCGAATCGCTCAATCAGGCCAAGGATCTGCGCGACAAGGCCTGCCGCGACCTGCGTCAGACAGTGTCGATTGCCTACAACGACGTGCAGCGAATCCAGGAGCAGTTGCGCTACCTCGACCAGCATCAGCTGTCGATCGAGAAGGCGCGCGAGGCCTACCGTCGCCAGTTCGACATCGGCCAGCGCACCCTGCTCGACCTGCTCGATAGCGAGAACGAGTACTTTCAGGCGCGTCGCGCCTATACCAATGCGCGATACGACGGTCTGACCGCCGAGGCCCGCACCCTGTCGGGCATGGGGCGCCTGATGCGTGCGCTCGACGTGTCGCGCGATGACTTGCCGAGTGCTGTTGATGCAGGGCAGGACCGCGACGGTATCGACCCCGCCAGCCTGTGTCCGCCCGATGCCCCGGCGCCGCTGCAGATCGACAAGGCCGCCTTGCTCGCCAAGACCCTGAAGGAAATGGGCGCGGCAAAGTAAGGCGATCTCCGTCGTTCGCTGCCGAACAAACGGCATGATGCCGGCCGGGCTCACATAGAATGGCGCAATCGCTTTTTGCATTGCGCCATTCTTACGTCCGATGAACGCTGCCGATTCTCCTTCCGACCGCCTCCCTGACGCTGCTGCGCAGACGGACGGACACGGTGCCGCGCCACAGCGGGTGGTGAAGATCCGGCGCGACTACAACACCTGGGTCGCCAACGAAACGCTCGAGGACTACGCGCTGCGCTTCACCCCGCGTAGTTTCCGCAAGTGGTCCGAGTTCCGGGTCGGCAACACTGCGTTTGGCGCGGCGTCCTTTCTGGTGCTCGAAGCGGTCGGCGCGACCATGCTGGTCAGCTACGGCTTCATCAACAGCTTCTGGGCCATCCTCGCGATCGGCCTCATCATCTTCCTCACCGGTCTGCCGATCAGCCTCTACGCCGCACGCTACGGCGTGGACATGGATCTGCTGACACGTGGCTCCGGTTTCGGCTACATCGGCTCGACCATCACCTCGCTGGTATACGCCTCCTTCACCTTCATCCTGTTCGCACTTGAAGCCGCGATCATGGCCTACGCGCTCGAGATGGCGCTCGGCATCCCGCCAAGCTGGGGCTACCTGATCTGCGCGCTGGTGGTGATACCGCTGGTCACGCATGGCGTGACGGTGATCAGCAAGCTGCAGACCCTGACCCAGCCGGTGTGGCTGTTCCTGCTCGCGCTGCCATTTTTCTTCCTGCTGCGCGAAGAGCCGACAGCACTCGCCGGTCTGTGGCAGTACCCGGGCGTCGACGGGCAGGGCGGGGCATTCGACTTCCACCTCTTCGCCGGCGCCATGACGGTCGGCATCGCGCTCATTACCCAGATGGGCGAACAGGCCGACTACCTGCGCTTCATGCCGGCGCGCACCGCGACCAATCGCTGGCGCTGGCTGTTCGGCGTGGTGCTGGGCGGGCCGGGCTGGGTGCTGATTGGCGTGGTCAAGATGCTGGGTGGAGCCCTGCTGGCGTGGATGCTGCTGCGCAACGGCATGGCGCCGGACAAGGCGGTCGATCCCAATCAGATGTATCTGCTCGGCTTCTCCGCGGTGTTCGACAGCAGCCTGTGGGCGGTGGTGGTGACGGCGCTGTTTGTCATCGTGTCGCAGCTCAAGATCAACGTCACCAATGCCTATGCCGGCTCGCTGGCGTGGTCGAACTTCTTTTCGCGGCTGACCCACAGCCACCCCGGGCGCGTCGTCTGGGTGGTGTTCAATATCCTGATCGCCCTGATGCTGATGGAGATGAACGTTTTTCAGGCGCTCGGGCAGGTGCTCGGTCTGTATTCGAACATCGCGATTTCATGGATGGTCGCTGTCGTGGCGGATCTGGTGATCAACAAGCCGCTCGGCCTGTCGCCACCGGGCATCGAATTCAAGCGCAGCCACCTGTACGACATCAATCCGGTCGGCGTCGGGGCGCTGCTGATCGCCTCGGCGCTGTCGGTAAGTACCTTCATCGGCCTGTTCGGCCCGGCGCTGCAGCCTTATGCGCCCTTCGTGGCGCTGGTTGTGGCCTTGTTCACCTCGCCGCTGATCGCGTGGCTGACCAAGGGGCGCTACTACCTTGCGCGGACGCCCGAACCGGTGAACACCGGTGGCAAGACCCGGGTGGCGACCCGCCAGTGCTGCATCTGTGGCCAGCACTTCGAGCCCGAGGACACCAGCCATTGCCCGGCCTATCAGGGCACGATCTGCTCGCTGTGCTGTTCGCTCGATGCGCGCTGCGAAGATCAGTGCAAGCCCCATGCACGCCTGTCAGTGCAGTGGTCGGAGCTGTTGCAGAAACTGCTGCCGAAATCCCTGTTGCCCTATCTCGATGCCGGGCTCGGTCACTACCTGTTGCTGATGATCGGAATCACCGCCTTTCTCGGTCTGTTGCTCGGCACGCTCTACTATCATGAGCTGATCGCGCGCAGCGTCGACCTGGCCGCCGGCTACCCCGGCGAGATGCTGCGGGGCGATCTGAAGGGCGTACTGCTCAAGGCCTTTGCGGCCCTGTTCTTGATGGGCGGTATTGCGGCCTGGTGGATGGTGCTGACGCACAAGAGCCGGCAGGTGGCGCAGGAGGAATCGAACCGCCAGACCCGCTTGCTGATGGAAGAGATCGAATCCCACCGCCGCACCGACGAGCAGCTGCAGAACGCGCGTCGCGTGGCGGAGCAGGCCAATCAGGCCAAGAGTCGCTACGTCACCTCGATCAGCCACGAATTGCGCACGCCGCTCAACAGCATCCTCGGCTATGCGCAGATTCTCGATGGCGACGAGGCGATCCCGCCGCAGCGGCGGCAGGCGGTGAGCGTGATCCGCAGGAGCGGCGAGCACCTGCTGTCGCTGATCGAGGGCACGCTCGACATTGCCCGCATCGAGGGCGGAAAGTTTGCACTCGAGATGCGCCCGCTGGCCTTCGCCGAGTTCGTGCGCCAGCTGGTGGCCATGTTCGAGCTGCAGGCGCGCAACAAGGGGCTCGGCTTCCACTTCGAGATCGTTGGCACGCTGCCGGAGTTCGTGCGTGCCGACGAGAAGCGTCTGCGCCAGATCCTGATCAACATCATCGGCAACGCGGTGAAATTCACCGCGCGCGGCACCGTTCGCGTGCGCCTGACCTACCGCCGTGAGATGGCCTTGTTCGAGGTCGAAGACAGTGGCCCCGGCATCGCTGCAGACGAGATCGCGCATGTCTTCGAGCCCTTCGCCCGCGGCAGCAGCGCCCGCGGCAGCACGACGACGGGCACCGGGCTGGGGCTGACGATCAGCAAGATGCTCACCGACCTGATGGGAGGTGAGCTCACCGTTGACAGCCAGCCCGGCGCCGGCAGCGTGTTTCGCGTCCGCCTCTTTCTGCCGCAACTGCACGACGCGCAGGCCGCGGAGGTGCTGCCGCGCGTTCAGCGCATTGGCTACAAAGGTGTGCGGCGGCGCATTCTCACGGTGGATAACGAGCGTGTCGACCGCGAACTGCTGGCGAATTTGCTCGAGCCACTCGGCTTCGAGGTCGGTCAGGCCGAGTCCGGCTACGACTGCCTCGAACTGGTACCGCATTTCCGCCCCCACCTGATTTTCATGGATCTGGCGATGCCCGGCATCGACGGCTGGGAAACCATCCGGCGGCTGCGCGCAGCCGGGCTCGACGAGGCGCCGGTGGCGATCATCTCGGCCAATGCGTTCGACAAGGGGCTGGATCACGATGTCGGGATCGGTGCGGAGGACTTCATCCTCAAGCCCATCCGCGTGGAGGAGCTGCTCGACTGGATCGGTCGCCGCCTGCAGCTCGAATGGGTGTGGGCAGATGCGCCGGCTGCAGCTGCGGAAAGCGTGCCCATGGTCGAGGTGGAACAGCTGGTATTGCCCCCGGCCGCCGAGCTGCGGGCGCTCGACGAGTTGATCGAACTGGGCTTCCTGCGCGGTATCCTTGCCCGACTGGCTGACATCGAACGCATGGCACCCGAGTATGCCGAGTTCGTGCGGGTGCAGCGCGAACTCGCGCGTCAGTTCCAGTTCGACGCCATGCGCGAAATACTGTGTCGCAAGGACTTGCCGGAATCATGAGCCCATCTGCCCTGAGTGCTGCCGACCCCGCTGCTGCAGGCATCGTGCTGATCGTCGACGACGTGCCCGAGAACCTCGCGCTGCTGCACGATGCGCTCGACGAAGCCGGCTATCTGGTACTGGTCGCCACCAACGGTGAGAGCGCGATTGCGCGCGCGCGCCAGAGCTTGCCCGATGTCGTGCTGCTTGATGCGCTGATGCCCGGCATGGACGGCTTCGAGGTGGCGCGGCGACTCAAGGCCGATTTTGCGACCCGCGCGATCCCGCTCATCTTCATGACCGGGCTCACGGAAACCGAGCATGTGGTTGCGGCGTTTGCCGCCGGCGGCGCCGACTATGTGACCAAGCCGATCAAGCCTGCCGAGGTGCTCGCCCGCATTGCTGCCCATGTGCAGAACGCGCGTCAGATGAAGCAGGCCCGCAGCGCCCTCGACGCCTTCGGCCAGGCAACGGTCGCGGTGCGAGCAAGCGATGGGCGCCTGGTATGGCAGACGCCGCTGGCGCGCCAGCTGATCCGCAGCTGGTTCGAGCCCGAGCGCAGTGAGCCGAGCGAGATTGCACCGCCGCGCCTGCTCGACTGGATCATGGCTGCCGAACTCGCGCGGCGCGAGCGTCGTGAGGTACCCGGCCTGGTGGCGAGCGAGGGGGCCCGTCGCCTGCTGGCCTCGTTCCACGATCAGACCGGCGACGAAGAGTGGCTGGTGGTGTTGCGCGAAGAGAACGACGCCAGCGCGATCGAGGCCCTGATTGCAGCCTTCCGCCTCACCGGGCGCGAGGCCGAGGTGCTGTACTGGGTGATCCGGGGCAAGACCAACCGCGACATCGGCGACATTCTCGGCACCAGCCCGCGCACAGTGCACAAGCACCTCGAACATGTGTTCGAGAAGCTCGGCGTCGAAACCCGCACGGCCGCGGCGTCGATGGCGATGGCAAAAATCCGCGCCGCGAGCGAGGGTGCCTAGCGGACGATGGCCGCCGCGCACCCTTGAGCGGCACGGGTGTCAGCGCATCGTCACCAGCTCTTCTGCGCTGGTCGGGTGGATGGCCACGGTGGAGTCGAAGTCGGCCTTGGTGGCGCCCATCTTGATCGCCACGGCGAAGCCCTGCAGCATCTCATCCGCGCCTTCGCCGATGATGTGGCAGCCGACCACGCGCTCCTCTGCGCCGGCGCACACCAGCTTCATCGCGGTTTTGGGTTTGTGCTCGGTCATCGCGTTGTACATGCCGGTGAAGCGGGTGGTGTAGACCTTGACCGTTTCGTGTTGCTTGCGCGCCTCGTCCTCGGTGAGGCCGATGGTGCCGATCGGCGGATGGCTGAAGGTCACCGTCGGAATGTTGTCGTAGTCGAGCCTGGCGTCGGCTTCACCCTTGAACAGTCGGGCCGCGAGCTTGCGTCCTGCGGCGATGGCCACCGGCGTCAGTTCGGCGCGGCCGGTAATGTCGCCAATGGCATAGATGCCCGATGTGGACGTGTTCTGGAAGGGGTCGGTGACGATCACGCCGCCGGCCTCGGCGGTAATACCGGCGTTGGCAAGGTCGAGCCGGTCGGTATTGGCCTCGCGGCCGATGGCCCAGATCAGGGTATCGACCTCGAGGTCGAGCTGATCGCATTCAACGCGCAGCGCGCCGCTCTGGGTGCGCTCGACCGAACGTGCCTGGGTGCTGGTCAGGATGTTTACGCCATCGTCCTTCATCTGCGTCATCAGCTCTTCACGCACCATCGCGTCAAAGGGCCGCAACAGCTGCTCGCCGCGCACCAGCATGGTGACCTTGCTGCCGAGCGCATTGAGCACCCCGGCGAGCTCGACCGCAATATAGCCGCTGCCGACCACCGCAACCCGGGCGGGCAGATGGTCGAGGGTGAAGAAACCGTCCGAGGTGATGCCGAGGACGGCGCCCGGAATCTCAGGTACCGAGGGCCGTCCGCCGGTGGCGATCACGATGTGTTCGGCGCTGTAGTGCTGACCATTGACCTCAACGGTGCGGCCATCGACAAAGCGTGCGAAGCCGCGCACCAGGCTGACGCCGGCTTTTTCCAGCATGTTGGCGTAGATGCCGTTGAGGCGGTCGATGTAGGCGTCGCGCGAATGCTTCAGCGTGGCCCAGTCGAATGAGGTCTGGCCAACGGTGAAACCGTAGCCCGGTGCATCTGCCAGAGTCTGCGCGATGCCGCCGGCGTACCACATGACCTTCTTCGGCACGCAGCCCACGTTCACGCAGGTGCCACCGAGGCGACCGCCTTCGATCAGCAGCACGCGTGCGCCGTATTCCGCCGCCCGTCTCGCAGTGGCGACGCCGCCGCTGCCGCCGCCGATCACCAGATAGTCGTACTCGCTCATGCCCGTCTCTCCTGTATGTGCAGCGGATTGGTCGCCGCTGACCGTCTTGTTCTTACAGTACCAAATTCTGTGCAGACATGAATGCGGATGCCGGATCCGTCGTGGCTGTTTTCATCCTGCATCAGGTCCGCAGGGCATCTTCTGGTATACCGCTTGTCGACTGACCGGCGGCCTCGACAGTGCGCCGGTGTTCATGGAGAGTCCTTGCGTGTTTCGTCTGTTTGAAAATCTGGTCAACCCCTATCCCGAGGCTGCACCCTCCTCGCCACCGCGCGGCTTTTTCGCCTTCCTGTGGGCCGGCACCACCGGTCTGCGCCCCTTCATTGCCGGCATGACGCTGCTCACGGCCACCATCGGCGCCTTCGAAGCCCTGCTGTTTGCGATGCTCGGGCGGGTGGTGGACTGGCTGGCAAAAGTGGAGCCGGCCAGCCTGTGGGCCGAAGAGGGGAGCACCGTCCTGCTGCTTGCGGGGATCATCGGCGGAAGCATCGCGCTGGTGGCCTTGCAGACCATGCTCAAGCACCAGACCCTGGCGGGAAATTTTCCGATGCGGCTGCGCTGGAATTTCCACCGCATGATGCTGGCCCAGAGCATGGCCTTCTATCAGGACGAGTTTGCCGGGCGGGTTGCGGCCAAGGTGATGCAGACCGCACTTGCGGTGCGCGACACCATCCTGATCCTCACCGATATCCTGGTGTTCGTCACCATCTACTTTGTCACCATGATCGTGGTGGTGGGGGGCTTCGACAGCTGGCTGCTGCTGCCCTTCATCGGCTGGCTGGGCTGCTATCTGCTGTCCCTGTGGTGGTTCGTACCGCGCCTGTCGAAGGTTTCGCGTTCGCAGGCGGACGCACGCTCGCTGATGACCGGCCGTATCACCGATGCGTACACCAACATCGCGACGGTGAAGCTGTTCTCCCACGCCGGGCGCGAAGCCACGCATGCGCGCGGCGCGATGCAGGAGTTTCTGCACACCGTGCATGCGCAGATGCGGCTGGTGAGCAGCATCGAGGTGGTCAACCACACCCTGAGCATGGGCCTGATCATGAGCACGGCAGGCGTTGCGCTGTGGCTGTGGACACAGGGCGCGGTGGGTGTCGGTGCGGTGGCGGCCGCAACCGCGATGGCGCTGCGGTTGAATGGCATGTCGCACTGGATTATGTGGGAGATGGCGTCCCTGTTCGAGCATGTGGGTACGGTGCAGGACGGCATCAACACCCTGGCCCGGCCTCATCAGGTTGTGGACCGCTCGGATGCGCAGCCGCTCAAGGTCAGCCGTGGCGAGATCCGTTTCGAGCAGCTGAGCTTTGCCTACGGTGCGACCGGCCCCCAGGCCCGGCGGGTGATCGACGACATGAGCCTGGTGATCCGCCCCGGCGAGAAGATCGGACTGGTCGGGCGTTCCGGCGCGGGCAAATCCACCATCGTCAATCTGCTGCTGCGTTTTTACGATGTCGAGCAGGGGCGCATCCTCATCGACGGGCAGGACATTGCGCAGGTGACCCAGGACAGCCTGCGCGCCCAGGTCGGGATGGTGACGCAGGACACGTCGCTGCTGCACCGCTCGGTGCGCGACAACATCCTGTACGGACGCCCGGATGCGACCGATGAAGACATGATCGCGGCGGCCAGGCGCGCCGAGGCCCATGACTTCATCCAGACCCTGACCGATCCTCATGGGCGCACCGGCTACGATGCGCATGTCGGCGAGCGCGGGGTGAAGCTCTCGGGCGGTCAGCGTCAGCGCATCGCGATTGCGCGCGTCATGCTCAAGGATGCGCCCATCCTGCTGCTGGACGAGGCCACAAGCGCGCTCGATTCGGAGGTCGAGGTGGCGATCCAGGCCAGTCTGTACCGTCTGATGGAGGGCAAGACAGTGGTGGCGATTGCGCACCGGCTGTCGACCATCGCCGCGATGGACCGTCTGGTCGTGCTCGACAAGGGGCGCATCGTCGAGGAAGGCGACCATCGCAGCCTGATGGCGCAGGGCGGACTGTATGCGCGACTGTGGTCGCACCAGAGCGGCGGCTTCCTCGGCGAAGAGGCCGGTGACGAGGTCGCGGACGAAGTCGTGCAGGCCGCCTGAGTGCGGGGGGCGAAACGATGAAATACCTCAGCGGCTACCCCGAAGCCCTCCTTGCCCAGGTTCGTCAGCTCATGGAGCAGGGCAGGCTGGCGGATGTGCTGGCGCAACGCTACCCGGAGGCGCATGCGGTTCGCACCGATAGCGCACTTTACGACTACGTGACCGGGCTGAAGCAGGACTTCATGCGCAAGGCCGCACCCCTGTCGCGGGTGAACTACGACAACAAGCTGCATGTCGTGCGCCACGCGCTCGGTACCCACACCAGCATCTCGCGGGTACAGGGGGGCAAGCTCAAGGCCAAGCGCGAGATCCGCATCGCCAGCGTGTTTCGCGACATGCCGCCGGAGTTCCTGCGCATGATCGTGGTGCACGAGCTCGCGCACCTGAAGGAGAAGGACCATGACAAGGCCTTCTACCAGTTGTGCGCGCACATGGAGCCGGCCTATCACCAGCTTGAGTTCGACCTGAGGGTGTACCTCTGTCATCTGGATGCGGGTGGCCAGCCGCTGTGGTCGGCCGGCCCGGAAACGCCCGCACCCTAGCTCGGGTACGGCGTTCCGGCAGCGGACTTACCAGCGCAGATCCTCGATCGCATCCACCACCATGCCGGTACCGATCGCGATCAGCAGGATGTCGGCTGCAACGCGCACGTAGCGATGACCCGCCGGTGGCGCGCCGATCTCGATCACGATGGCCGGCGGCAGGTCGTAGAAGACGACATCGCGCGGCAAGGGACGTCCCTTCGACCATTTCCTGGCCAGTCCGGGGGG
>SWCC01004653.1_pt1 | contig 15714 bp, 8 predicted proteins | sample 4692971 | NCBI WGS metagenome assembly SWCC01 (sample SAMN10267277, study PRJNA491770) | bioreactor metagenome | isolation source: DHS bioreactor inoculated with subseafloor sediment | place: Japan: off Shimokita Peninsula | collected 2006-08 | reverse complement strand
GGGGGGGGGAGGGTGTGATAGAATCTGGCAGATCCGGAACAATTGTTTTATGGCTCAGATTTCAGTCACGAATGAGCGTGTTGTTACCAGGATTTGATGGCATTAAGTTTATTGTTGAATTCGTTAACAATTATTTTCTGGCTATTTATTTGAAAGCCAATTTCTTCCTGGGAATATCGGTTTGCATTAATATTGCTGTTAGCGTCGCTTATGGTATTATTAAGTCTTGAAATTTTACTTTCAGTTGATGCAATTTTTTTTAATATTTTTTTCTTTTCTTTCTGGGCACTCTTCATTTCCGCCCTTGTTGCTTTTTGTAACTCAGGATCTGTGGTATAACTTAATTTGGTAGAGGTATTATCTATAGCCATACTTTTTACTTCCAGTTGTTTGCTATAGGCTACCAAATTGTCGTTCTCCCTGGCAATAGATGATTGTGACGACTGAATTTTCTTTTCAAACCTTTGATTGGCCTTACGGGAAGATGAGAGCGATTTTTCAATTTTTTTCAATTTCTTCTCTTCACCGGAGAGTTGATCTTCAACAACCTGTACGTATTCATTTTTGGCAAAGTCTTTCAAATACCTCTTTAGTTTTTCATATTCCGTGCTGCCTGGTGCGGCAAATTCACTCCGGGTAAGCTCGATGCCGGCAAACAGCATTACCATGGTATCCTGGCTTATTACGATACTCTCGATGTTGATTGGTCCTTCGTAAATATCACTGATCAGTGCACCGAAAAGTGAAACCGTTTGTCCGGTTACCACCGGTTTTGATTTGGTGCCTCTTTGAATGGCTTTGGTCCAGCTTTTTTGAACTACTTCAGCGGATGTTTCAGGAATACCCACCCATATGCCTGGTATCTCAGAATTGCCAAAGATTTGTTTGTCATCAGTAAAAGTGATGGGTTTTTGGGCACATAAATTCCCCATAAAGCTAAGTCCGGCAATAAAGAGTAAGATTTTTTTCATGATTATTTTGGTTTAATGATAAGGTTCTCAATATTATGAAATTAACAAACATCATGCCCATGTGGTAATGGTGACGAATGCATCTGGATGAATCAAATGAATGGCACAGATGAGTAAATAGCACATATACAGATGTTTATATTGGCGCAATGTGCAAAATAATTGGTTAATCGGCAAATTAATATGATGAGTTCAACTTGACAGAAGTCATGGACTTAGTCCTATTTTGCTGCAACAACCTTGTGATGACGTGTCTTTGCTTTCGATGTTCTTATGCTCAAATATCGCCCAAATGAAACCTTTTATCCACTTTTATCCCTTTCTCCGTCATCACCAATGTGCAGCATTCTGTATATAAATCATGCTCAAAGAACAGGATATAGTTCTTCTCAAGGACTTCTTCGAGAAATTGTTCTTTTTCATCTAAGGTAATCAGTGGCCGGGTATCATAACTCATTACCCATGGAAGGGGAAGGTGAGCGGAGGTAGGTAGCAAATCACTGGTAAATACAATGGTTTTGCCTTTGTATTGGATAAATGGAATGGCTTGCCCATCGGTGTGACCATTGTACATTTTTACTTCTATGCCCGGGAATAGTTCGCCCGCTTGATCAAACAATTTGAGCCTTTCACTTTCTTCTATGGGTTTGATGTTTTCCTTCAAAAAGGAGGCGCTTTCGCGACGGTTGGCATGCATGGCCCAATCCCACTGCCGTTGACTTATCCAATAAGTGGCATTTGGGAAAACCGTTTCAAAACCATTGCCGTCAGCCTTATATTTTACACTTCCTCCACAATGGTCAAAGTGCAGGTGCGTAAGAAACATATCAGTGATGTCATCAGGTGCAAAACCATGCGCAGCCAGCGATTTCACCAGCGAATCATCTCCGTTGCGGTAGTAATGGCCGAAAAACTTCTCACTTTGTTTATCTCCCATACCATTGTTAATAAGAATCTTGCGGTCACCATCCACCACCAAAAGGCAGCGCATGGCCATATTGATCAGATTGTTCTCGTCAGCGGGATAGTGTTTGCTCCACAATGATTTGGGCACAACGCCAAACATGGCGCCGCCATCTAATTTAAAATTGCCGGTTGGAATCGCGAATAATTGCATCATTAATTATTTTAGCCTGTTTAACAAGATTAGGGTGGGTTTTGTTGGATGTAGGGGGGATTCATGATTTTTTCCGGTATGTAATTGGAAATTCACATTTTACTGATAAAAAAAGGAAGATTGACCGTTTGGTTTGGTCATCAAACATCAGCATCAACAGTTGCCGGTAATTTCAATGGCCGTAAGGCCTTCCGGTGAGTTGATGTAGTTGATGGTTTTGGTGGCTTGGTTAGCAAATGTAATCTTTTCTACCATGCCTGCGATAAACTGTTTTTCAAACAGAAAGAGTTTATTGGAACGATTGATTTTTTAAAGTCTTTGGCTAACGTGAACTCCAGGAATCAGCAAAACATTGCTCATTCGAAAAAAAACAAGAGGCAACTGGGAAAACTTTAGCCTAATCATGGGTCTCACGTATTTACCACTGCTTGTTTATTTTGCTAAGAATATATCATAGAGTTTCTTGATATGAAATGCCTTGGTAAAGAAGAGACTTTGATACTTACTTTACAAAACTATTGGTACTGTCCGGTTTGGGAAAAAATTCCTTGAAATGGTAAGTTTCGTTCAACTCGTTTTCTTCGCCTGTTTTTGAACGAATTGACTTAGTTATTACAAAAGTGGTGTCGTTTAAAATTACGCCTGAACGAACATAGGCTGGAGATGGACCACCAGACGATGGATACCATCTTTCAAAAGATATTTCATTCCATTCAACTTGAAAGATTCCCCAGGCCAATTTATGCTTTTTGATAATGTTATACCAATTCTCTATACGAAAGCTAGCTTCCAATCCTTCAAATTGGTCTTCATAAGGCCATCCTCCACCATGCAATAAGGTACCATCTTCATAGAAAAAATAAGTTACACCAATTGTATTGGATGAAATATCCATCTTATAATAGTATCCGTCTATTCTTAATTGATTTCCAATATAAGGTTTCTTTTCTAATGTAAGTTTATCGTCCGCCATAACGTCTTTATCACAGCTATTGGAAGAAAAAATCGTACCCAATAATCTATAGGTTGTAAATTATTGGGCGGAATTACAAATTCCGCCCAGCATCGTCAAATCGAGACGTGTTGTAGGGCGGAATTATCAGCTAAGCGGAATTAGACAACCGACCGTAGGGAGTTCAGCGTAACTAATTCCGCTTCCTGTTTTATTCTCAGCTAAGCGGTGAATTAACTTGAGGTATTTAGATATAGGTTGTAAATTATTGGGCGGAATTACAAATTCCGCCCAGCATCGTTGTGGTATAAGTAGTTAAGTGGGTTATAGATTGTAAATCATTGGTCGGTTGTCAAATTCCGCCCAGATCCTAATGCTAAATGACTTTACCTTACCTCACTCCCGTCTTTCATTGCCGAAGCCGGCGATACAAAAGCCAGACGGCCGTCATGATCCTCAGCCATCAATATCATGCCCTGCGATTCAATGCCTTTGAGATTGCGCGGTGCCAGGTTTATGAGCATAGTAACCTGCTGACCTATAATGCTTTCCGGTTCGTAATATTCCGCGATGCCCGAAACCACCGTACGTTTGTCGATGCCAGTGTCCACGGTCAGTTTCAGTAATTTCTTGGTTTTTGCCACTTTTTCGGCAGCGATGATGGTGCCGATGCGTAAGTCAATTTTTCCAAAATCGTCAAATTCAATCATGGCTTTCGCTGGATTGGCGGTAGCATTTTCGGCATCGTTGGCTTTTTTGGTATCCAGGAGTTTCTTCACCTGTGCTTCAATGGCGGAATCTTCAATGCGTTCAAAAAGCAGTTCTGACTGATTGAGCTTATGATCTGGTGACAGCAATTCGGCAGTGCCGGCTTGTGCCCAGGTCAAAGGGGTCATGTTCAGCATATGGTTGAGCTTTGCTGCAGTAAAAGGCAGGAAAGGCTCGCACAAAATGGAAAGATTGGCACAAATTTGAAGGGAAAGATTCAGGTTGGTCTGAACCCGTGAAGGGTCGGTTTTGAAGGTTTTCCAGGGTTCTGTTTCTGTAAGGTATTTGTTGCCGAGCCGTGCCAGGTTCATCAATTCATTCAATGCTTCGCGGAAGCGGTACAGCTCAATGCTTTTTGAAATCTTTTCAGGGAAACCAGCCATTTCGGCCATCACTTCACGATCGTAATCATTCACAGGTCCCATGGCGGGGACATTTCCATCGAAATATTTTTGAGTAAGCACTAAAGTGCGGTTTACGAAATTACCAAACACCGCGAGTAATTCACTGTTGTTTCTTGCCTGAAAATCACGCCAGGTAAAGTCATTGTCTTTGGTTTCGGGGGCATTTGCGGTAAGCACATAGCGTAACACATCCTGTTTCCCGGGGAATTCTTCAAGATATTCATGCAACCACACCGCCCAGTTTCGTGAGGTGGAAATTTTATCGCTTTCAAGATTCAGGAACTCATTGGCCGGAACATTTTCCGGCAGAATGTATGTACCTTCTGCTTTTAACATTCCGGGAAATACAATGCAATGAAAAACAATATTGTCTTTGCCAATGAAGTGAACCAGTTTGGAGTCGTCAGATTTCCAGTAGGGTACCCAATCTTTGCCTGTTTGTTCGGACCATTCCCGGGCCGCCGAAATATATCCAATGGGAGCATCAAACCATACATAAAGTACTTTTCCTTCGGCATCGGGCAGAGGAACTTTTACGCCCCAATCCAAGTCACGGGTCACGGCCCTGGGTTGCAGGCCGTGGTCGAGCCACGATTTGCATTGGCCATAAACATTGGTTTTCCAGTCATCCTTGTGGCTTTCGAGAATCCATTCCCGTAACCAGGGTTCGTATTTGTCCAGCGGCAGAAACCAGTGCTTTGTATCACGCATCACGGGCAGGCTTCCACTGAGGGCTGACTTGGGGTTGATCAAATCGGTAGCATTCAACGAAGTACCACAATTTTCGCATTGATCACCATAGGCTTTTTCATATCCGCAATGCGGGCAAGTGCCGGTAATGTATCGGTCGGCAAGGAACGTCTGGTGCTCCTCATCGTAATATTGTTGTGAGGTTCTTTCGGTAAATTCACCTTTGTCGTGAAGTGTGGTGAAAAAATCAGCAGCCGTCTGGTGATGAATGGCATTGGAGGTGCGGCTGTATATATCAAAGGTAATACCAAAATCTTCAAAGGATTTTTTGATGATGCCATGATATTTATCCACCACCTCCTGCGGAGTTATGCCTTCTTTCCGGGCCTTAATGGTTATGGGTACACCATGTTCGTCGGAACCGCCTATAAACAAGACATCTTCTCCTTTGGAACGCAAATACCGGGCATAAATATCCGCTGGTACATACACTCCCGCCAAATGGCCGATGTGGATAGGCCCGTTGGCATAGGGCAGGGCAGAGGTTACAGTATAACGTTTATAGGTATGGGCTTTGGATTCAGACATGTTGAGGATTTTTTTTAAGCAAGGTGCAAAGATAAGGGTTTTAGGATTTCAGATTGCGGATTGCGGATTGCGGATTGCAGACTGCAGATTATAGAGTTCAGGATAGTTAGAAATGAAACCAATGCTGTTTGACTTTTGACCTTTTTCAGCAAAAAATGCGCATCATTCGATGCGCACCTAAATATATATGGTATCATTTTAAACAGAGAGGTTAATAATTCTCCTGTTTTTGCTCGAAAAATGTCTGGGGATGATCGCAGTCAGGGCACTCCCTCCCTCGCTTAGTTCACCCCCTCGCCTTTAAGCACCACAGAAATAGTGAACCCTTTGCAAACTATGATGGATCAATAGCTTAGAATGATTCTAAATTCATGGCGTTTACTCCGGGAAAATTATCCTATCTTTGATCATCTAAACTTATTACATGATTACGCCTGAATTTTTGAAACCCGGGGATAAGGTGGCCATTGTTGCTACTGCCCGAAAAATATCGCCTTCCGAAGTTGAGCCAGCCATAAAAACCATGGAATCATGGGGTCTGGAAGTAGTTATTGGAGATTCTTTGTATGCGGTTGACCGTCAGTTTGCTGGTGCCGATTTGCTACGAACCGGTGATTTTCAGGCTATGCTTGATAATCCTGAAATCAAAGCCATTATTTGTGCCAGAGGTGGATATGGAACGGTAAGGATTATTGATGATTTAGATTTTTCTGCTTTCGTGAAACAACCAAAGTGGATAGTGGGCTACAGCGATATTACGGTACTGCATAATCACATCAACAATATATATGGTATAGAAACGCTTCATGCCACCATGCCGGTAAATTTTCCGGTTGACAATGAATTGCCTGCTGTGGAAGCGTTAAAGCGAGCGCTTTTTGGTGAAACTCCTGTTTACAAAACGGCTCCCGCAAGCCTTTCGCGCCCCGGCCATGCCCGCGGAGAGGTGGTTGGTGGCAATCTTTCCATACTTTATAGTCTGAGCAGCACACCCTCAGCTTTAGAAACCGAGGGCAAAATCCTTTTTATTGAAGACCTGGATGAGTATCTTTATCATATCGATCGTATGATGATGAACCTCAAGCGTTCGGGTAAACTCGAAAATCTTGCCGGTCTGGTGGTAGGCGGAATGACCGAAATGCGCGATAATTCTGTGCCCTATGGCATGACTGCGGAAGAAATCGTTGCAGATGCGGTAAAATCCTATAAATTCCCTGTTTTGTTTGGTTTCCCGGCGGGGCACTTGCCGGGAAATATGCCCCTGATTATGGGTAGGGAAGCAGTACTTGATGTTGATGCGGGAGGCAGTGCGCTAACTTTTACACTTCCGGTTCAACCTTCAAAAGCCGGGAAATTCAAGAGCCTGGCCAAACCGTTGGTTTTTATTTTGGGATTTTTCGTATTGCTGTACCTTCTGTATGCCTTGCTTCTTGGGAAGTTGTAATTTAGTATGTTCATAGAATCAATAGTCCTTTAAGTTTTTTCCCTACGCAAAGACGCAAAGACGCAACAACGCAACAACTTGATATCGAATGAATTAAAATTTTAGGATTAAAGCTCCAAAAGTTTGATTATCAACAATATATAATTTATTAACGGAGTAATGTAATAATACTTCGTTGCACTTTTTTGTAGTCCTTAAAATCAATGCATTATTGAATATGGGCTTTGAACATTAAACAACTAAAAATCAATTCTCTGCGTCTTTGCGTCTTTGCGTGATTCTTTAAATTTACCGAACTATTAATGTAGAATAACACCTTATTATTATGGCTGAGCACAATGATTTGGGAACTCTTGGCGAAGAAATTGCCGCCAAACACCTTCACGATAACGGCTACACCATCCTGGCCACCAATTGGCGCTTTGGGAAAGATGAAATCGATATTATTGCCGAAAAAGGCAACTTTTTGATTGTCGTTGAAGTTAAAACCCGGCGCTCCTCAGGTTTTGGTGAACCTGAAGTGTTTGTAAATCAGGCCAAGCAGCGATTCCTGGTCCGGGCCGCCCAGGCTTATCTTGAGAAAAATGATGTGGAAAAAGAAACCCGTTTCGATGTGATTTCCATCGTGCTGAACAATACCACACGAAAAATTAACCACATTGAAGATGCGTTCTATCCGGTACTTTAACTATTCATCCGCAATTATTCGGCAGATTTAAACACCAGAAGCGGCTTATTGACCCGGGAAAGTACCATTTTTGTGATGCTTGGCGTAAAAAAGCGGGCAAGTACACTCCGGTTATGGTTGGTAAGCGCAATGGCATCAATTGAGTTGTTTCGCATGTACATTTCCAAGCCGTTAATAATATCATCGCTTACAATAATATCGTACTGCACTTTCTCGTTTTTAAATTCATTGCTGATGGTCTGCTTCAGGCCATCCATTTTAACTTTTTGCCAGGGCTTTTTAACCCCTATGCTGATGTGTGCGACAAACAGGTTAACATCGAAAGGGTGCAACATATTAATCAGCTTACTTATGGCCAGGTGATCGGTGCTGTCGAAATCAGTTGCGTAAAGTATGTTTTTCAGGTTATCAAAGCCGGTGAACTTACTGTTCTCGGGTATGGCAAGCACCGGTGCGTTGGTTTTGCCAATAATTTTCGCGGTAACGCTGCCTAACAGGCTACCTGATTGATGGCCAATTCCCTGACTGCCGAGTATAATCAAACCAGGCCTGTATTTATTGCTTGCTTCAATAATTTCATCCGCCGCAATGCCATTGGCTAATGAATAGGTGATTTTGGTGTTTGCTTTACTCTTTTTTACCTGATTTTTCAAATCCTTGCTTAGTTGAACAAGCTGATGGCGTGCATGTTGCTCAGCTTCATGCAGGTAGTTGATCAGGTTGATCTGATAGGCATGGCTGGTATCGAAAGGAGCCATATCAATAACCGGGTTGTAATAAACATGGAGTAATTTAATCTCAGCTTTGAGTTTTGCCGCTAGCCCCAGTGCATAGGTGCATGATTTTATCGATGCATCTGAAAAATCAACCGGAACCAGTATCTTTCTGACACTGCGTATGGTTTTGAGCGAAATCTCTTTTTGGCTGCCAGATTCTGATTTGTAGCTTTCGATAATCCTCAGAGCCTTCTCAACATCCGATCTTTTTACCTTAAGTTCCACACCCGATGAAAATGCACCTTGCAGAAGGTTTTCGTGGGCAAGGAAACAATCAATTCCTTCGGCCATAAGCCGCGATTGTAAAAGCAATGCCCTGGAATTGGGATAACGGGCAATGATGATGATTTTTTCGTCCTGGTTTTCCATGATTTTTTCCTTTCAAAGTTGAGCAATAGGTATTAAAATCTGTTGTTATGCCAATGTTACGAATATACGAAAAAAATCTTCAAGTGCGACATTTATACAAAAAAAAGAATGAGGCGATTTCTGCGAGTGGGCGACTTTGGCGAGGGGGCGACTGCGCGACTTCAGCGAGGGGGCGACTTCAGCGACTGGGAGACGAAGGGACTGAGTGACTGAGAGACCAAGATACTGAGTGAATAAGCGAATTAAGAGACGGGGCGACTTCAGCGAGGGGGCGAGGGGGCGAGGGAGCGAACTAAGCGACCAAAGACCAAATTGAGCGCAGCGAAATCCCGAGAGCGGAGCGATTCGGGAGACTAACTGACTAACTGACTAACAAAAATACCACATAGACTCATAGATCACATAGAAAATCACATAGAAAAAACTATTCGTACTTCCCGACTTCCCGACTAACGACTAACTGACTAACGACTAACCAGACTAACGACTATCCGACTAACGAACTACCCGACTAAATAAATATTCCGGCTGCGTAAGGCATTCTTAACTAACTTTGCAGGCTAAAATAATATTAATGAGTGCGATGAAACGTATGCCCGGGAGCGATAAGCCAGGGAAAAAGAACAAGCCGGATGGTACCCCCGGAAGAGGGCGTGCCGGTAAAGGCAAAACATTTGGGAAGTCAGAAGACCGTCCGCCTTACAAGAGCCGAAAACCTTTTGAAGGAGGCCATTCTGATGATGATAAACCCCGCCCATATAAAGGAAACCGGGAAGACCGGCCATCCTGGGAAAAAGATAAAAATGGTGATGGCCCACGTGAAAGGCGTTTTTCGGATAAGCCTTCGGGCGACCGCGCACCTTACAAGAGTCGCAAACCTTTCGAAGGAGGGCGGGAAGGTTCTGACAACCCGCGTCCCTACAAGGGAAACCGTGAAGATAAGCCTTCCCGTCCCTGGAAAAGTGATAAGGATGGAGATGCTCCACGCGAAAAACGTTTCTCAGATAAGCCTTCGGGCGACAGGGCACCCTACAAGAGTCGCAAACCCTTCGAGGGAGGCCGCGAAGGTTCTGATAACCCTCGTCCCTACAAGGGAAGCCGGGAGGATAAACCTTCCCGTCCCTGGAAAAGTGACAAGGATGGAGATGCTCCACGCGAAAGGCGTTTCTCTGATAAGCCTTCGGGCGACAGGGCACCCTACAAGAGCCGCAAACCATTCGAAGGAGGACGTGAAGGTTCTGACAACCCCCGCCCATACAAAGAAAATCGTGAAGACAGACCATCCTGGGAAAAGGATAAAAATGGAGACGCCCCACGCGAAAGGCGTTTTTCGGACAAGTCAGATGGGGACAGGCCATACAAAGGAAGAAAATCTGAGGATGCACCCTATGAACCGCGCAATTATCGCAAGAGCGATGATAAACCCAGGCGTCCGCCTAAACCTGAAGATGAATCAGATGCCCCACGTCAAAGGCGGCAAAGAACAACAGATCAACCTGATTCCCGCCCGAGCAGACGAGATAATACTGAATTTAGGCCGAAAGGCAAATTTAGGGATAATGATGGTCCACGTAAATATGGCCGCGATAAATCTTCTGATGGTCCGAAACCAAAAGGGGACGCAGGGTTCAGCAAGGATGGCACCATACGCTTAAATAAGTTTATTGCCAATTCAGGTGTTTGTTCCCGTCGCGAGGCGGATACGCTGATTCAATCAGGCGTTGTTTCAATAAATGGAGTAATTGTTACCGAACTCGGTACCAAAATAACCCGCGACGATAAAGTCAAGTTTGGAGGTGAGACCTTACAAATAGAAAAGAAAGTCTATCTGTTGTTGAACAAGCCAAAAGGCTACATCACTACAGTGGACGATCCTCAGGAACGTAACACCGTGATGATGCTGGTGAAAGATGCCTGCAATGAAAGGATTTACCCGGTAGGGAGGCTGGACAGAAATACCACAGGGCTGCTATTGTTTACCAATGATGGTGAAACGGCTAAAAAACTTACGCATCCGGGCCATAAAGTCCGCAAAGTTTATCATGTTGAATTGAGCAAAGGATTGTCAAAATCGGATATGGTTCAACTAACAGAAGGCATTGAGCTTGAGGATGGCATGATGGCATTAGACGAAATTGCCTATACTGGCAGTGGTGACGATAAAAAGAATATTGGCGTGGTCATACATTCCGGCCGTAATCGTATTGTTCGTCGTTTATTTGAGGCACTTGATTATGAGGTGGTTAAGCTTGACCGGGTTGCTTTTGCCAATCTTAACAAAAAGGATCTGCCCCGTGGACGCTGGCGTATGCTTGAGCAATCTGAAGTTAACATGCTGTTAATGCTCTGATATCCATTAAACGCTGTTGAACGAACCCGTTCAACATTATAAAAATTGAGAAGGCTGCCTTGTGCAGCTTTTTTTGTGGCATTTATTTATCACAATTAATATGATATGAAAAAGTAAAAAATATTATATGGTGTACCGAAAAATACTACCCAATTGAAGGGTAATACGTATTTATACCCATATACATGCAGTCTATCTTATGCGAAAAAGTAGTGTAAAACCGTATTGCGCTGCGGCAATTCCCGGCATACTTTTGTACAATCAGAATAAGTGTAGCTGGCTGCACATCAATAATTCCTGAATAACTATGGAAAAATTGACGTAAGTCATTGAAAAACAGCACAAAAAGACTGCATTAACACACCTGGGGGGGTGGGTTTAGCGCAGAGAGGTTACAAAATGTCTGAGAACCTGTCGCCCTGACAGCATAAAGGGGAAAACAAAGGAAAATAAAAGGAAAATCAAATCATTATACTATGAAAACCATTACACAAAGCATCGGTGCCAGGCATCTCGTGTCCCTGGTATTTGGCATTTTACTTATGGTAAATGCTAACGCTCAGAATGTAACGCTGACGGATAAAGTCGTTAAAGAAAGGATTCCTGAAGAGGAAATGCCTGGTTATAAAGCGCCCGGAGGGGGCAATGGCATGATGAGCCCTGCGGGGTCCATTTCGGTTGCCGAGAATAGCACATACAATGCGTATAGTGCATCCGAGTTGGTCAAGAACGTCTTGGTCACCGGTTGTCTCAAGGCAGATAATGTGCGATTTGGGTATTATAACCGGACCAATGGAAACTGGGCTAACCACTCATGGAGTAGCACGCCGGGAGACAGGATGCTTGGGTATTTTAACAAAGGCACATCCAACTTTCCAATAGAAGAAGGGATATTACTTTCTACAGGTAAAGTCAGCTCTGCAATGGGGCCTAACAGTACAGGAAGCAAAAGTGACCAAATGGTTTCTAATGCATCTGATCCTGATCTCGCATCAATCACCGGAAGTGACATGTATGATGCTGCTGTGTTGGAGTTTGATTTTGTTCCTGCTGGCAACACCGTGGAGTTCAAGTATGTTTTTGCATCAGAGGAATACATTGAATATTGTGAAACCAATTTTAATGATGCCTTCGGGTTTTTTCTGAGTGGGCCTGGCATATCAGGCACCTACACCAATAATGCAGTTAATCTTGCCACCATCCCGGGCAATATTCCCGTTTCTATCAATACGATACATCCAGCAGGAAGAAATGTTAATTATGTTAATTTCCCTGCAGAAAATGCGCAGTATTATATTGACAACCCAAATGGGGCATCAACCATGCAATTTGATGGTAGTACCGTTCAACTTACCGCTACTTACAATGTAGTACCTTGCCAGACCTACCGTATTAAGATGGCTATTGCAGACGCTTCAGACCAGCAATGGGATGCAGGTGTATTTTTGAGTGCCAAGAGCTTCAACTCTGAAACCCTTAGCCTTACCCATTACGGGAATAATATTTTGGATAACAACAATATTTTTGAAGGTTGCCTGAACAATAAACTGGTTGTTACCCGTCAGACCTCAGATCTTACCCTTCCTTATGATGTTGATTTGATCCTTGCCGGTTCGGCCATCAATGGAACTGACATTCTTACTTCAGGCGGTCAGCCTTTCCCATCGCAGATTACCATTCCTGCCGGTCAGGCTTCCTTTGAAATTCCTTATTATGCAGTAAATGATGGCACGGGCGACAACAATGAAACTTTTATCGTAAAGGTTCGTAATTCATGCCCCTGTGATGCCAATATCGTTTATGTTGAAAAAGTCATTCGTATTTATGAGCAAGTTACCATCACATCTCTTACTGCACAAAATGCCCAGTGTAATGGCCAAAGCAATGGCGTAATTACGGTAAATGCTACAGGGGGATCAGGTTCTTATGAATACTCTAAAAACAATGGTACCACCTGGCAAAACTCAAATACATTTAGTGGTCTAACGGCTGGACCATATACTATTCTGGTAAAAGATCCGGGAAGTTGCTACAATCCGGTATCCGGAACAGCCACTGTTGGTCAGCCTACACCAATTGTTGCCAACGCAGGTCCTGATGCCACCATTTGTAGTGGTACTTCCACCCAATTGAATGGATCGGGCGGGGTGCTTTATTCATGGAGCCCTGCAACCGGACTAAACAATACCAACATTGCCAATCCAATGGCAAGCCCGGCTGCCACTACCACCTATACTTTAACGGTTACTAATGCTTCGGGACAATGTTCTTCAAGCGATCAGGTTGTAGTAACTGTTAATCCTTCACCAAACGTAAATGTTTCTCCTGCAGAGATTGAGATTTGTAAAGGTGAGAATGCCACATTGAATGCTACGGGAGCCGTTACTTATTCCTGGAATCCGGGAGGTGCAACCACAGCCAGTATCACTGTATCGCCTAACTCAAATGCAAATTACACAGTAACCGGCACTGCTGCAAATGGTTGTACCGCCATGGCATCAGCAACGGTGGTGGTAAAACCCGCACCATCGAATGTAAACGCAGGTGCAAATGCTTCTATCGGTCTTTGCGAAACCCATCAACTGCAAGGTTCAGCTACCGGAACAAATCTTACTTATGTATGGACACCGGCCACTAACCTCAGCAATGCAAACATTGCTAATCCGGTCTTCACACCTACCGCAGCCGGTACTTTTGCCTATACCTTGACGGTAACTGGTGAAAATGGTTGTTCAGCAAACGATGCGGTTGAAATTACGGTAGCTGAGGCGTTGACCGCTTCTGCAGACATCACCAACAATTCATGTCCAAGTACTCCTGATGGATCTATAAACCTTACCGTTAGTGGCGGAACAACCCCTTACGGTTTTGTATGGACAGGTCCTGCCGGATTTTCAGCAAATGTTGAAGACATCAGCAATCTGGTTGCAGGTGCTTATCAGGTTGTTATTACCGACGAAGATGGTTGTTCAAAAACTGTTTCCTTCAATGTTAATACTGTTCCAGATATCACATTCCCAACAGCAAGTAACCCTTCTGACATTCAACTTACAGGATGCAATGGATCATTCCCTGCTCCTAACCCATTGGTTGTAACCGATGAGGATGATAATTGTGGAACTCCGGTTGTTGTATGGGTTAGCGATGCTACTCCAGTTGTAAATGGTTGCGTTGAAACGATTGTTAGAACCTACAGTGTAACAGATGGTTCAGCAAACAGCATCAATGTTTATCAGAACCTAATTAGGACAGTTGACACTGAACTGCCGGTTATTGCCGATCTTGCAGATTATTCGCTCGAAGGTTGCAATCCCGTATGGCCTGCAACAATTAGTACCACATGGACTGACAATTGCAGTGACAGTGGCATGCTTACCGGTATCGCCGGAGAAGTTGTAACCGAAGGTTGCACCCAGTACATTGATTATACGTTTAATGTAAGCGATGCTTGTGGAAATGCAGCAATTGAAACTGTAACCAGGGTAACGCGCACTTTTGACGAAACCAAACCGGTTATTGTTGATCTTGCTGATTACTCACTTGAAGGCTTCAATACCGCATGGCCAACTTCGGTAACCACCACATGGAGTGACAACTGCAGCGCAGGTGGCACCATTACAGGAATCGCCGGAGAGGTTATGACCAACGCTTGTTCCGAGTATGTTGACTATACTTTCAATGTAAGCGATGCTTGCGGAAATGCAGCAATTGAAACTGTAACCAGAGTAACCCGTACTTTTGATGAAACCAATCCAGTAATTGCAGATCTCGCTGATTATTCGCTTGTAGGATGCAATACTGCATGGCCTGCCTCAGTAAGCACAACATGGACTGACAATTGCAGTGAAGGTGGCACCATTTCGGGAGTAGCCGGAGCAATTGTAACCGAAGGTTGCACCCAGTACATTGATTATACCTTTAACGTAAGTGATGCCAGCGGAAATGCAGCAACTGCAACCGTAACCAGGGTAACGCGCACTTTTGACGAAATCCTGCCGGTTATTGTTGACCTGGCCGATTATACACTCGTTGGTTGTAATGCAGTATGGCCTGCTTCAGTAAGTACCACATGGACTGACAATTGCAGTGATGGTGGCATGCTTACCGGTATCGCCGGAGAAGTTGTAACCGAAGGTTGCACCCAGTATATTGATTATACGTTTAATGTAAGCGATGCTTGTGGAAATGCAGCAATTGAAACAGTAACCAGGGTAACCCGCACCTTTGACGAAACCAAACCGGTTATTGTTGATCTTGCTGATTACTCACTCGAAGGCTTTAATACCGCATGGCCAACTTCGGTAACCACCACATGGAGTGATAACTGCAGCGCAGGTGGCACCATTACAGGAATCGCCGGAGAGGTTATGACCAACGCTTGTTCCGAGTATGTTGACTATACTTTCAATGTAAGCGATGCTTGCGGAAATGCCGCAATTGCAACTGTAACCAGGGTAACCCGTTCATTTGATGTAACTGCACCAGTTGTTCCAACCCTTGCCAACGCAACGGGCGAATGTTCAGTAACCGTAACTGCTCCAACCGCAGAAGACAATTGCGCTGGAACAATTACAGGAACCACCACCGACCCATTGAC
>SWCC01004452.1_pt1 | contig 15730 bp, 12 predicted proteins | sample 4692971 | NCBI WGS metagenome assembly SWCC01 (sample SAMN10267277, study PRJNA491770) | bioreactor metagenome | isolation source: DHS bioreactor inoculated with subseafloor sediment | place: Japan: off Shimokita Peninsula | collected 2006-08 | reverse complement strand
TTATATTTTTTCCGAGGAAACCCTCGTCCTCCGCCCTTTTTATTGCGTTTTTAACCCTCTCTATGGCTATGGGATACTCCGCTCTTATGTAAAAAAAACCGTGCCCCGCGCCTATGGCGCAAGCGGCTATGGTCATGCCCTCGACGAGTGAATAAGGATCGCCCTCCATAACGCTTCTGTCCATATAGGCGCCGGGATCCCCCTCATCACCGTTGCATATTATGTATTTCACATCGGACTTCTCTTTCGCCGCCGCCGTCCATTTCAGCCAGGCGGGATAGCCTCCGCCGCCTCTGCCCCTCAGTGCGCTCTTTTTCATTTCATCAATAATTTCCTGAGGTGTTCCTGCAAGCGCTTTTTCAAGGCCTGAAAAACCTCCCGCGGCGATGTAATCTTCTATGCTTTCCGGATCTATGCGGCCGCTGTTTCTCAAAACTATGCGCGTCTGGAACGGATGATTTTTTAAAATCATATCTTCCGGCAAAGTTCCGTTTTCCAGATAAGAATTTATAGCGTTTTCTATATCGTCGGTGGAAGCCCCTGCTATGAGTATATTGCCCGGCATAATCTTTACTATTATCCCCTTGTTGTAAACCCCCAGGTCACGCGCTCGCACTATCTGAACGCGATCTTCAATGCCCTTTGCCTTTAAGCATGAGACAAGATGATGATGAAAATCACGGAGTTTTGACGGATCGTCCGAAGAACTGTCGTGAATGAGAACAACTTTCTTTATACCTTCCTGGAAAACAGGGGTTTCGTGAGGGCGCTTTATATTCAGCGAAATTGCGTGACCGTTTATGAGCCAATCTCTTTCAACATGATCGCTCAGTATCCTGCCCGCCGTCTCATCGTTCACCCAGCCGTAAAGGATATCCGGCAGGCCGGGTTTGTGCACCTCGACAAGCGGCTCGGCGTAGCACATACCCAGACAACCCGTTTTTTTGACTTCTATGTCTATTCCTCTGTCCGCGGCTTCACTGATTATTCTGTTGTAAACTTTTTCCGCGCCGGCGGCGATGCCGCATGTGCTCATACCCACTTTTATCCACGCGCCTTTTTCGGAGGCGGCCTTTTCCCTTATATTTTTCAGGTCTTCAAATTTCATTGTCTTTCGCTTTCTTTTGTGTACTCGGAAAGGATAGACAAAAGCTCTTCCTTTTTCACGCCGCCGTAAACTTTTCCGTCAACCATTATCGCGGGAGCCAGCCCGCAGCATCCGAAACATCTGACAACCTCAAGCTGAAAAAGACCGTCGGAGGTCATCTCTCCCTCTTTCACGTTAAGCAGAGTTTTCAGTTCATCCAGAATTCCGGGAGCGCCTTTCAGATAGCAGGCTGTCCCCATGCACACGGAAATTTTGTGCTTTCCCGGAGGTGTCAGTTTGAAATAGCTGTAAAAAGTTATGACCTCGTAGATTCTCGCCATAGGCTCGTCCAGAAGCTCCGACAGCTTCAGCGAAACGTCCCGGGGAATGTAGCCGTAAATATCCTGTATGTCGTGCAGGATCATTATGAGGTTGCCTTTTTTGCCTTTCCACGGCGCGGCAATCTCTTCCAGCGTTTTCATTGTTTTTTTGTCTTTCATTTTTCAGAGGCAATTGTAGAAAATAAAGCTCAAAAGTCAAATATCAAATTTTGACTTACTGAAGTTTTGCTTTTTTGATATTTGACACAAGAGAACTCTTTTATGTAGTTTAACGTCTATGAACTGGTTTACATATGCTGTCGGCGCAACTTTTATTTACGGCGTAATAAATTTTCTTTACAAGGTGGGCGCGGAATGCGGCTTCAGAAGTTTTCATCTTGTCAACATACAGTCCGTCACCGTCGCCGTTATCGCGGGCGCGATACTGCTTTCATCAGGCGCGCAGTTCCCCGACACCGGGGCGGTTCTTTTTTACGCCGGAATAAATTCTTTTTTCTGGGCGCTGGGAACAAGTTTCAAAATATCGGCAATGAAACACATCCCCGCGAATGTGGCCATGCCTCTGAACAAACTGAATTCTGTGTTTGTGATGCTCATAGGAATAATATTTTTCGCGGACAAACCATCTTTGCGTCAATCCGCCGGAATGATTCTGGCCGTAATAACGCTGATTATGCTGTCGCAGAAAAGCGTGGAAGCCGTCCCGTCGCAGTTCAAATCACACAAACGGGGCGTGATATACATACTTATAGCAGCAGTTGCCATCGCTCTTTCAATGACAACCGGAAAACTCGCCGCCATGAATGTTGAAAAACTCCCGTATATTTTCCTTTCCTATTTAATGGCAGCAGCTTACACTTTCGCCGCGCGAAAATTCTTTTTCCGTGAAAAAGAGCCGGTTTCCTCAAACAAAAAAACAAAACTTGTTCTTCTCGGAATCGCGCTTGGCGCCTTAAACATAGCGGGATATTATCTGATTTTGAAAGCGTGGAGCACGGGGCCGCTCTCGCTCGTGCAGGGAATAATATCCCTCACCATGATAATAACCATAATCCTTTCCGCTGTGATCTACAAGGAAAAATTCACCCCGCGCATAGCCGTCGCCCTCGCTCTGTCCATGCTCGCGGCTTTTCTCATAAAAGGCTAACCTCCCGCTAAGGGATACCGCGCGCCCATTCAAAGTCGGATAAAACCGCTAAAACGCTTTTGCCTTCTGGATTATTTCATATCGAGTGTTGATAACTTTTTTAAATTCGTCAGATATTCTGTTCCAGTCAAGAACATCAACCCTGAAAGGCAAATCGGATTCTTCAAAATCTTCTTTTAAAGCATAGAAGATTTCATCAGAAAGTTTTTCTTTGTCCACAATCACCAGATCAAGATCGGAATAATCTTTAATCGTGCCCGTTATGCGGGAGCCGAAAGCGCGCACTTCCAGCCCGGGAATATTTTTCCTGAGTATTTTCAGGATAATTTCTAAATATTGCGACGGAACATCAATCATTTTTGGCTTCTAAAACTTTCAGCAACGCTTTGGCGTCAATGACAAAAAGAACAGCGACAGCAAAAACATCTTCAGCTATTTTATTATCATAGATATGAGTTGTTTGATTGCGCGCTTTGTGATAGTTAAACCACGCAGGCACATCTTTAATCAAACAGTTCTCGGCGGCAATTCTAAAAAGTTCTTTTCTGGTTACACCGTCAACGCTTTCGCGGTTAACATTTGCCTCCAGCCATCGTTTCATAAATTTCCAGCAAAGCTCATATGTAAATTCAAAATTTTGGATAACTCCCGCCCGAATAGTATCTTTCTGATTTTCATCAAGCTTGTCCATTTTCTCATTTGAAGTCGCGACTTTCACCGCCCTTTCAAGTGATATTACCGCTTTCTGCAAACTACTTAACTCAAGTACCATCGCTATGCCTCCCTGCTTACATCTCCAATTTTTTATCTTTCACGAATTCTATTTTAGCAAATTTCGCCGCCTCAACGAAATACGCAGACGTTAACAGACAACTCGCGTAGGGGCGAGAACCTTGTGGGCCGCCCAATCCACTATTTTTTCATTTTGCAGAAAACAAGACACTTTTACTTTGCATTGATACAATAATTTTCATAAATTCTTGAATAATCCCGGTTATCCCGCTGTCACATAATCCTATTTGCTGTGCCAATTCTGCTCGAGTAACAAAACTCTTTTGTCTGATTATATTCACGACAATTTGCGCCGAATTACACGTTTTTGACATGACAATTCGTGCAAAATTACACCTTTTTAACATGATAATTTGCGTCAAATTACACGTTTTTGACACATCTTAGTTGATTTTTATGGATTTTTTTGTTATCAATCAATCATGAAAAGAGATATTTATAAAAATTTAATTGACTGGAAAAATAATCCGAACCGTAAACCCTTATTATTAAAAGGCGCGCGGCAGGTGGGAAAGACCTATATTTTAAAAGAATTCGGGAAAAAAGAATTCAAAAATACAGCTTATTTTAATTTTGAAGAAAATCCGGATTTGAGAAAATTTTTTGAAGGAAGCTTAACTTCAAAAAAAATTGTTGAAAAATTATCAATTTATCAGGAAAAAAAAATTTACCCTGAAAGCACCTTAATTTTTTTTGATGAAATCCAGGAGTCCCCAAGGACACTGACTTCCCTTAAGTATTTTAGTGAAGCGGAAGAACAATATAATATTGTATCAGCCGGTTCGCTTCTCGGGATAAAACTCGGACAATCAGCGCCATTCCCGGTTGGTAAAGTAACCTGCCTGAATTTATATCCGTTTTCATTTGGTGAATTTTTAGATGGAATCGGAAAAAATCAACTCCGCGATTTTTTGAAAGACGTACCTGCGCTAAAACCGGTAGATGAAGTTTTTCACAAACAACTTTTAGAATCTTTAAGAATGTATTTCTATATCGGCGGTATCCCCGAGGCAATAAAGCAGTATAATACTGATAAAGATTTAGCAAATGTGCGGAAAGTTCAAAATGATTTATTGACGGGATACGAGGACGATTTCAGAAAGCACACCTCTGAAAGCGTAACAATAAAACTCACCAATACATGGAAAACAATACCTATCCGATTAGCTAAGGAAAATAAAAAATTTAAGTTTTCAGAAATAAATAAACATTCAAAAGCCAGAGAATACAATGAAATAATTACATGGCTTGAAGACGCGGGAATTGTATATAAGTCGTATAATATCCAAACTCCCCGCTTGCCATTAAGCGGATACAAGAAAGAAAATATTTTTAAACTTTTCCTGTTAGATGTCGGATTGTTAGGCGCTATGCTTAAATTAACTTCCAAAACAATTTTTGAAGGAAATGAACTATTTCAGTATTATAACGGTGCATTTACAGAAAATTATGTCGCCCAGGAACTTGTTGCAAATGGGTTTAACGACCTTTACTATTGGACAAGTAAACGATCGGCAGAAGTAGATTTTGTTATTTCTTATGACGAGAAAATTTATCCTCTTGAAGTCAAATCAGGAACCGGTTTGCAAAGTAAAAGTCTAAAAGTCTATGGCGAAAAATACGGAAATTCTCTTCTTTCAAGAGCAACTGTAAAAAATTTCAAACATGACGGAAATATCCGCAATTATCCCCTATATTCAATATCCCATTTTCCAAAATTATCGTAAAAAATCCAACAATCAACAATTTCCATGTTGCCATTTTATACCAATGTGGTATAGTGAACCGAATTATCCATAACCTGCATTATTCATACTCCGGTAGCCGCCTTATTGATTCACCTGAATATCATCAACAAAATACTTCGCGTCAACAGCCGTAGAGAAACCTTCCACCTTGAGAAACAGCACCCCCTTCCCCGACGGCGTTCCGCTCACGGTCAGCTTTTCCCACGTGTCCGCAGATCCCGTCATCTGCGCCGACGAATTTACTCCGTAATTGTAAAGCGTAATCTTCGGTTTATCCGCGCTTCCGTAATCCGAATTATATTGCGCGTAAGCCGTTATCGTTACTTGACTACCTCCATTGACGGGCACCTTCCACGTCCACACACCGTCGCCCTCAAAACCGAAAGCGTTCGGCCCCGTCCTCGTCGTTGTTTTCTCCTGCCAAACGCAGGGCTGTGTTTTTCGACTATATGGACCCAAATATCCGGTGCAAACTCCTGCATGATTTACAGCGTATATCCTCACTTCGTATTCTGTGTTTCTCATAAGGCTGTTGAATGTCGCCGTTGTTGCCGTCACCGTTGACGAATATATCGTCACAAAGCCGTCCGGCGAACAATGTGCAATGTATTTTGTTCCGTCGGGATTACCGTTCGCATCCCAGTTTAATTCTAATTGCGTATACGACGGCGATGCGATTGTCATGCTCACTGGAACATTGCACAATGTTACTTTCACTGCCGTACCTGAAGCTGAAGAATACAATGAACCAATGTATGATTTCACATACCTCTGATAAGTTGTGTTTGGAATAAGACCTCCCTCTGCCCAAGTCTGAATACCTGCCCCTGCCGTATTCCTTAGTTCCGTGCATGTAGCGCAATATATCTTAAATCCGTCCTCCCACGCCGAATTATCAGTCCAGTTCCATGTTATCTGCGACGACGAATCCGCCGCAGGCGTCCCTATTGACGGAGCCGTTGGGGTTGTGAAAACAGGGCTTGCCGCCGTGCTGTATGCTGAATTGCCCGCAGTATTATACGCCCTGACCTGATACTGATATTTTTTATTAGCGCTCGTCGCTGTATCAGAATAAGGCGACGCCGTATCCGTATCTATCTGACCATAAGTTCCACCGTCAGTACTTTTTTCTATCTTGAAATAATCCTCTTCATACTGCCCTGCCGAATTGTCCGTCCAGCTCACATCTATTTGTGTATCGCTCACATAAGTGTTCGCGCATCCAGACGGCGCAGGCGGCGGCGAAGTATAAGTCAGAGTTATGTCTTCAATGCGCGGCGTTGTTGTTGACGATGTTGTCGTAAAAGTTGACATCCACTGAACATATCTCCCGACCACAGCGGGATTCCCGCCGTTTGAAACCGAAGTCCACGACGGAGTTCCGTCCCCCGCCGCAAAAGACGTATTTGATGCCCGAACAGAAACTTTAACCTCCGTTGCCGCCGCCTGCGACGACGGATTCCAATCCACCTGATGAACCTTCGTATCATCAGACCCGCCATTAAGAACATTGGATTTGTAATTTCCTGTTAGTCCTGTTGAAAATCCCGATGGGAATACTCCTGCATAATGCGTCGGATTTGTCATCCCTGTTAGCGAAACATAATCCAATCGAATCCGACCAACACCCCCATTACCTCCCCCAGCAACCCCAAGCCCTCCTGAAGCAATAATCAAGTTAGTACCAATAGATAAGCTTTTTGCTATTAATAAAATAGCTCCACCAGAACCACCACCGACTGCACCTTCTCCATTATCACCACCATCTGTTCCTTCGGATTGCACATTGCCGGATACAACTATGTTTGAAGATATTATTATAATCATTCCCCCTGCTGTACCACCTGCTCCCCCATTGCAATCAGCACCTCCTCCATTTCCGCCTCCTCCACCACCCAAGTTTAATTTACCTAAATTCGTTGTACCGTATACTTCCCCACCATTTCCAATTCCTCCACCATTTGTTCCATAACCTCCAGCCCTTCCAGCGTTACTACTATTACAAGAAGATGTCTGCCCTCCCCCTGAACCTGTTCCTACTCTACCTCTATGTCCCTCTCCATGGTTAACAGCACCAAAATTCGTAGAGCCCCCTTTATATCCCTTCCCGCTTACATCAATGCTTGCGCCTGTGCCAACAGTTACCGTCGCTGTTGCTCGGAATACAACCATTCCGCCTTTTGTTCCGTCCCATGCGGAACAGATTAAACTAACGCTTCCCGTTATGTTCACAGCGCCCCAGTTCGGCACTCTCTGAACCGTTACCTTCTGACCTGTCAAATCACTGTTTGATGTTGTGGCTCCGTATATCTTCTGAACATTAGAAGTAAAATTTATTCGGACTCCGCTTACGCTTGATACTCTCCAAAACTCATAATTGCCCACATTTCCATAATTCGTTGAATCGCCCTGCTGACTTATCAACATCACTTCATCACCTGACGCTATCCCGTTTACCGTCGCTGTGCAATCAACATAATTTGCACCGATAGCACTGATGGCATAATTTATACCGTCAGCATAAGTTCTGCCGCCGGAGATTGTGTCAGTATTTATATTTTTATTTGTCGTTATTGAAACTGATCCGTCCGCCGCATTTCCGAATGGGCTTAAAGTTAACTGCGCCGCAGTTCCTGTTCCCGATGTTCTTGTCAGATTATAGATTCCGTCATTGAAATTTGTGTCAGTTGTTTCTGTCCAGGTTGTTGAAGCAAATACAAGGGATAAGGGAAAAGTAATAAGACATAAGAGAATAATAATCCCCCTCTTGTCCACTACGCCGTAGCGCACAGGCTTTATAAAAGGGGAAAATCCGCTTGCGGACAGGGAGATTTGGAATAATCGGAATAGTTTTGAGAACCTCGTTAGCGATAACTCACGCAACCTAAAGGTTGCGGCTACAAACCAAAATAATTGTAATAAGTGTTGTTTTATTTTTTTCATTTTTCCTCCGTTTTAACGGCATAGCCTTGAGCCTGCCAGCCGCTAAAGCCGCTTTCAATAAAGTGCGGCGTATAATCCAGTTTTTTTAATTTCTTCAATATCTTTTCATAAGTCTTCCCGTCGGAATCACAGATAAATATTTCTTTGTCCTTAGGCAAACGCTTTGCGGAAAGTTTCTTCACCGGAATATTCACCGATAGAGGAATATGTCCTTTTTTGTATTCTCTTTTTCGCCTCACATCAATAATAACGTAATGTTTGCCTGCATTTTCCGGATGATTTCTTATTCTTGAATAAACGATTTCGGCGGAAACACTTGAAACCTGCTTTTTCTTTCGCGCGGAATGAGAAATCTGATTCGTGTTTTTATTTTTGTAATCTGTTAAATCCACCGCGACCGGCATACCCAACTTTTTATATTCCGCGTATGAGGATAGATAAGCGACTTCTTTAAAATTCAGATTTTTAAGCTCTTTCGCCGCAGCCGCGGCTTTCGTTGCTGAACAGCAATGAGAATAAACAATAATTTTTTTGTCTTTCGGGAGCTGAATGAATTTTGTTTTAAGCTCGGACATCGGCAGTGAAACAGCGCCGTCTATGTGCTCTTTGTTATAAACTTCCTTTGATTCCACATCAACGAGGATGTAAGTTCTGTTGATTGCTGTTTGTAATTGAACAAGCTCCTTTATTGTGATTATCGTCGGGGGAGCTACTTTTATTTCAGGCGTTTCGGGAATTTTAATTGTCGTTATATACTCACCAGCGCATAGAGATGAAATAACTATAAAAAACGGTATTATTGCAATTGAGCGGTGACAGAATTTAAGGGCGGGAAAAAATAATAATCTCTGAAAAAATCTACTGAAAAATGATCTGAATTGAAGGGTTTGGTCTTTTAGCTGTCTATAATGGGCATAGATAGATAGATAGATAGATAGATAGATAGATAGGGAACGCCAAGTATTCTAACTTTTTATATACTTGCGGCAAATTGGTCCCAAATCTTTTTCCCGTTTTCATAATTCCTGAATCTCCTATTTTATCCATATCTTCTTTTTTTATTTTACTCATTTTTGGCATCCGAACGCAAACTAAACCTTCGACTTCGCTCAGGACAGGCGCCTGCGGCTACCAAAAAGTTTCCCTGTTCATTTTTATTGTACTTTACGTTTGCGACATTGGTGCGACTTTTTTGCGACAAAATTGCGACAAAATTTTTTAGGAAAGGGAGTCGGGCAGATTTTTGCAGAGCAAAAGCAACCAGTCCCCTAGTCATTGATATTGTGTATAAAATGTCTAATGTCAAGACCTGACCCCCTTCATGACTTGACTTAACTTCAATGATATTTTAGTATCTCTTCAAATGACCAGACAAATTTTAATGATTGAATTGGATAAAACCCTTGCGGAATACAATGGCAAACAGGGCGCTCTGCTGCCCTGCCTTCATCTTGTTCAGCAGAAAGAGGGTTTCATTTCCGAAAAAATGATAAGCATCCTCGCCGAAAAAATGGATCTGACAAGAGTTGAGGTTTACAGCGTCGTCACTTTCTACTCCATGTTCACGCTCAAAAAACACGGCAAATATGTTATCCGCATGTGCCTTTCTTTCCCCTGTTACTTAAAAGGCTCGCGGACTATTTTCAACGCTATTAAAAAAGAACTGAAAATAGAAAACGGCGAAACGACAAAAGACGAACTCTTTTCACTGGAAGGGGTTTCCTGCCTCGGCCTTTGCGATAAAGCGCCGGCCATGCTCATAAACGATAAATCATACGGCAATCTCACCGCAGAAAAAGCCGTAGACATTGTAAGAAAATTAAAAAAATCGGACAAGAAAAAATGATAATACTTCTTGAAAATATACTACGCAAAGGTTACAACGGAAGCATTTCATCTTATAAAAAATACGGCGGCTACGAAGCTCTTGAAAAAGCACTGAATATGGACACTTCGATGATCATATCGGAAGTTAAAAAGTCCGGTCTGCGCGGTCGCGGCGGAGCCGCCTTTCCCACAGGCCTCAAATGGGAATTCACCGCCGATACCACGGATAATCCCAAGTATGTCGTGTGCAACGCCGACGAAGGCGAACCCGGCACATTTAAAGACAAGCTCCTTATGGAAAAAGACCCCCATATCCTGATAGAAGGCATGGCCATATGCGGTAAAGCCATAGGCTCATCGCACGGTTTTATCTATATACGCGGCGAATATTTTGACGCTTTCCGCAGTCTTCAAAAAGCTCTGGACGAGGCGCGCAAACAAAATTTACTCGGCGAAAATATTATGGGCACGGATTTTTCTTTTGACATAACACTTTACAGGGGCGCCGGCGCCTATGTCTGCGGCGAAGAAACAGCCCTGCTGGATTCCCTTGAAGGAAAAAAAGGACAATCCAGAGTCAAGCCGCCATTCCCCACTTTTGAAGGCCTGCGGAACAAACCCACCGTGCTCAACAATGTTGAAACTCTATCCAACGTAGCGCAGATTATAAGTAAGGGCGGGTCATGGTTTTCAAAAATAGGAAACAAATCAGCGCCCGGGACAAAATTATTCTGTCTCTCCGGCGATATAAAAAAACCCGGTGTTTACGAAGCTGACATGAATGTGACTTTAGCCGAACTCATAAACAATTACGGCGGGGGAGCTATTGGCTCACTGAGCGTGGTTTTCCCGGGAGGTCTGGCAAGCAGTCTCCTCACACCGGATAAATTCGATGTTAAAATGAATTATGAAAGCGTGATGAAAGCGGGCTCCATGCTGGGGTCGGGAGCCGTCATAGCCGTAAACTCAACACGCTGCCCCGTGGATCTGGCCGCCAACAGAATGGCGGAATTTTTCGATCATGAATCCTGCGGAAAATGCACGCCCTGCCGCGAAGGCACAAAAAGAGCCAAAGAAATTCTACAGGGCATAAGCGCGGGAACGGCTTCTCTCAAAGATCTTGAAACACTCAGGGATCTGCACGATGTTCTCTTTGACACTTCGCGCTGCGGCCTGGGACAGACCGCCATCACCGCTATACGCTCGTCCATAGATATTTTTGAGGACATATTCATAGAGCACATAATGAAGAAAAAATGCCGCGCGGGAATATGTAAATTTAAAAAATGAGATTAAGCAACAAAAAGACAACTGTTTCACTGACGATAGACGGCAGAAAAGTGACGGTACCTTCCGGCACAACCATATTTAACGCCGCGAAAAAAGTAAATATCAATATCCCTCACCTTTGCTATAACGAAACGCTTTCAATATACGGCGCCTGCCGGGTGTGCTGCGTGGAAATAAAAGGGCGCGCGAAGTTAGAAGCGTCCTGCTCCATCCCCGCGGAACAGGGCATGACCGTCATAACAAACAACGCGCGGATAAGAAAAGCCCGCAGAATGATAACAGAACTTCTTCTCGCAAATCACCCGGAGGACTGTTTCACCTGCGACAAAAACCAGAACTGCGAACTCAGACAGTTGTCTTATGACCTCGGTATAAAGGAACTGCGCTTCAAAAAAGCGAGAAAATACGACTACGCAATAGACAGCTCTTCCCCTTCCATAATAAGGGATCCCAACAAATGCATACAGTGCAGCCGCTGCATAAGGGTCTGCGCCGATGTGCAGGGCGTGGGTGCCATTGAATTTATAAACAGGGGCGCGCGCACTCAGGTTCTTACGGCTTTCAACAAAGGCCTCAATAACGTGGAATGCACAAACTGCGGACAATGCATACTCGTGTGCCCGACGGGGGCTCTCAGGGAAAAAACCGAAACTGAAAAAGTGTGGGAAGCCATCTCCGATCCTGATAAATTCGTGATCGTTCAGGCTGCCCCCGCCGTGAGAGTCGCCATAGGAGAGGAATTCGGCATGAGCGCGGGAAATCTGGTGACAGGAAAAATGGCCGCGGCTTTAAGGCGTCTGAATTTTGACAAAGTTTTTGACACGCAGTTTACAGCCGACCTAACCATTCTGGAAGAAGCAAATGAGCTAATACATCGGGTAAAAACCGGCGGCAAACTCCCGATGATAACATCCTGCTCCCCGGGCTGGATAAAATTTGACGAGCATTTCTTCCCTTCTCTGCTTGAGCATCTGTCAACATGCAAATCGCCGCAGCAGATGTTCGGGCCTATCGCCAAAACATATTATGCGGAAAAATTAAAAATGGACCCGCGCAAAATATACGTGGTGTCCGTAATGCCCTGCACCGCCAAAAAATTTGAAGCGCAAAGGCCGGAGATGACATCAGCTTTTGATTACTGGAAGAAAAAACTGCGCCTTAATGAAAAAGACAGATTTTTTGATGTGGACGCTGTTTTGACAACGCGCGAGGCCGCGAGAATGATGAAGGAAGCCGGAATAGATTTTGTGAACCTGCCCGATGAAGATTTTGACAAACCTCTCGGCATATCAACAGGAGCCGGAACAATCTTCGGCGCCAGCGGCGGCGTTATGGAAGCGGCTCTCCGCACGGCCTACGAGGTCATAACAGGAAAAACGCTAAAACAGCTTGATTTCAAAGCTGTGCGCGGGATGAAAGGAATAAAGGAAACGGAAGTGACGCTCAACGGCCTCAAGCTCAAAGTGGCAGCGGTGAGCGGTCTGGCCAACGCCAAAAAAATAATGAAGGAAGTGGAAGCGGGCAAAAGCCCCTATCACTTCATAGAAATAATGTGCTGCCCGGGCGGCTGCCTCGGCGGCGGCGGACAGCCCATTCCGACGAATATTGAAATAAAGAAAAAACGCGCGGCCGCGGTTTACCGCGAAGACAGACATATGCCCATACGGAAATCCCACGAGAATCCGGCGGTAAAAGCTCTTTACAGCGAATTTCTAAAAAAACCTCTGGGTGAAAAATCCCACGCCCTGCTTCACACCGGCTACACCAAGAGAAAAAGGTATTGAAAAAATCCGCACCCGTATCACGCCGGGAATATGCCCGGTTTCTCGATAAGAACGGAAACGATTTCATAGACGATTCCCTCATAAGGGATCTCATAGAAAAAAACAAAAATCCCGAAAAAAAAAGAATCCGCCAAATCATAGCCAAAGCTCTTGAAATAAAAAGACTGGAGCCGGAAGAGACCGCCGCTCTTCTCAATGTAAAAGACAGGGATCTGCTTCTTGAAATGCAGGAAGCCGCTCTGGAAGTGAAGAAAAAAGTTTATGATAACAGGATCGTCACCTTCGCTCCTCTTTATCTGAGCAATCTCTGCATAAATGACTGCCTCTACTGCGCTTTCAGAAAAAGCAACGCCGCCGAAAAAAGAAGGATATTGACTCTTAAAGAAACGGAAGAAGAAACGAAAGCCCTCATTTCATCCGGCCACAAACGCATAATTGTCGTTTACGGAGAGTACCCGTCATCCGGAATTGATTATATGACTGACACCATAAACACGATTTATTCCGTGAAAGTCAGGCACGGCGAAATCCGCAGAGTCAACGTGAACGCCGCGCCCATGAAAATAAGAGACTTGAAAAAACTCAAAAAAACCGGCATAGGCACATATCAGGTTTTTCAGGAAACTTATCATCACGAAACTTACGCCAAAGTGCATCCCTCGGGGCCGAAATCCGATTACCGATGGAGACTGTACGCCCTTCACCGCGCCCAGGAAGCGGGAATAGACGATGTCGCCATAGGCGCTCTTTTCGGTTTGTACGACTGGCGCTTTGAGGTGATGGGGCTTCTGTATCACACGATTGACCTTGAAAAGCATTTCGGCATAGGCCCTCACACAATTTCATTTCCCCGGCTTGAGCCGGCCTCGGGTTCCGAACTGCCGGAAAAAAGCAAACACAAAGTGTCGGACGGGGATTTCATGAAACTCATAAGCGTCATACGGCTTTCGGTGCCCTACACCGGAATGATAATCACAGCGAGGGAAACGGCGAAAATAAGACGGAATGCTTTAAGTTCAGGAATAACCCAGACTGACGCGTCTACAAAAATAGGCATAGGCGCCTACAGCGACAGATACAGCAAACAGGAAGCGGAAAGGCAGCAATTCATGCTCGGCGACACAAGGAGCCTTGACAAAGTCATAGGCGAATTCGCCGAAATGGGTCACATCGTTTCTTTCTGCACCGCCGGCTACCGCTGCGGCAGGACGGGTGAATGCATAATGAATCTTTTAAAAAAAGGTGAGGAAAAATGGTTCTGCAAAATGAACGCCGTCCTCACTTTCAGAGAATGGCTGGACGATTACGCCTCACCGGAGACGAAGAAAAAAGGCGAAAAAATAATAAAAAAAGAAATAAACGAAATCAAAACCAAAAAACCGGAAGTGTTTAAAAGATTTTCGGAACAATACGAAAAAATAAAAAACGGCGACAGGGACATCTATTTTTAAATCTATGCTGAAAACACCGAAAGGCATGAGGCTTCACATAGCAATCTTCGGAAGAAGAAACACAGGGAAATCCTCCGTCCTCAACGCCCTCACCGGTCAGAACATCTCCATAGTGTCGGAGGAAGCCGGCACGACAACGGATCCCGTTGAAAAAGCCATGGAGCTTCTCCCCATAGGCCCCGTTCTTTTCATAGACACGGCGGGAGTGGACGACACTGGGAAACTCGGCAAACTGCGCGTAAAAAAAAGCGCCAAAATATTCGACAGAGCGGATATCATAATACTGGTGACAGAAACAAATATTTTCGGGCCTTATGAAAAACAAATACTCAATGAAGCGGAAAAAAGAAAAGTGCCGGCGATAGCTGTTCTCAACAAATCGGATATCGTCAAAGCTCCGGAAAGCGTGCTGCGCGAGTTAAAAAAAAGAAAAACGCCTTACGTTCAGATTTCATCCGCCGTCAAAAACCCGTCAACAACAGCGGCTGTCAAAGAAAAACTCATCAGCGCCACGCCCGCGGAATTTCTGTCTCCGCCCCCTGTCATAGCCGATCTTATCGAAAAAGACCAGATAATAATTCTCGTCATACCCATAGACAAAGAAGCCCCCAAAGGCCGCCTGATACTTCCCCAGCAGATGATTCTACGCGAAATACTGGATAAAAAAGCTCTCTGCATGATCACAAACGAGCACACTCTTAAAGACGCTATAAAAACGCTGAAAAAAAAGCCGGCGCTTGTCGTCACAGACTCTCAGGCTTTTGAAACGGTGCTGAAAAACACGCCGCGGGGAATTCCGCTAACGAGCTTTTCCATACTTCTGGCAAGAGCGAAAGGCGATATAGCTGAACTTGCCGCGGGGACACAAGCCGTAAAAAAACTCAAAAACGGAAGCCGTATACTCATAGCCGAAGCTTGCAGCCATCATCCCATAGGCGACGACATAGGCCGCGTGAAAATCCCGGACTGGCTGATAAAAAAAACTGGGAAAAAACTTATCTTCGACGTGCGCGCCGGACACGACTATCCCGAAGACCTGAAAAAATACGATTTAATTGTGCATTGCGGCTCGTGCATGCTCAACAGAAAGGAAACTTTAAACAGGATATACGCCGCCCGCAAAGCCGGCGTGCCCATCACAAATTACGGAACCCTTATCGCCTACCTTCACGGCGGCCTCAAACGCTCCCTTTCCCCCCTTGATTAAAAAAGGCGTCCACCTTACTTAAGAATTGATTAACGTCAAATGGCTTATGCAGATAATCAAATGTCCCCTCACTTTTGCATTCGCCTTCGCTTATTTCAGGATTTCCAGACATC
>SWCC01015804.1_pt1 | contig 15733 bp, 10 predicted proteins | sample 4692971 | NCBI WGS metagenome assembly SWCC01 (sample SAMN10267277, study PRJNA491770) | bioreactor metagenome | isolation source: DHS bioreactor inoculated with subseafloor sediment | place: Japan: off Shimokita Peninsula | collected 2006-08 | reverse complement strand
AATCAGGTGGCGTTCCTCCATTAAGAACGGACCTTCGTCTTGCTTTACAAACTCCCGTGTATAGCAAACTTCAATGCTTCCCTTTTTCCCCCTGATGGTTTCAAATTGCTGTTTCTGAATCCATTCAGTTTCAACAAAACCAACCGAGTGATAATTCTGTCCATCAAAAATAATCCTGGCAATGGTAAATGCCGGATACTGCCATCCTTGCGGAAACAGCATGGCCAATTGTTGCAAGGTTTCTGCGACAGGCTTTCCCTCCCGTAAAATCTGGGTGGTATGGTTAATGGTTGCAAGCTCTTTTAAACGCTCACCGCGCTCATGCATCAACCGTTTTATTTCAGGGGTTTGATCGTCCATCTGGGTCATTATCCTTGTATTATAACACCACTAAAGTAAACAATTCGCTTCTTTTTTACGGTGTTAAGGCGCTAAAATAAATACCGGCAATAAATACATTGAGCTTTATAGTTAGAATTTTAACAGAAAAGCTTAATTTCGTTAGCTAAAACATTTTCCCTGTTGAATAAAATTGAACTCATTATTGTTGACGACCACCGCATTGTTTGCGAAGGCATAAAATCTATGCTCAGCGATTCGTATGACATAACAGTAATGGGTTGTGTACGGAACCTTTCAGAACTTCTTATTAAACTCAGGATACTATCTATACACGTGATTTTGATTAGTTGCTATGAGCCGGGCGACCATGATGTGGAAATGATCAGAATTATTCAACGCGAGCATCCTCAGATAAAAATCCTGATTCTTGCCATGATTACCCAGGAAAGTTTTATACTTAAAACCCTCAAAGCCGGAGCCAAGGGCTTTTTAAGCAAGGATGCCGACAAAAATGAACTGACGGAGGCCATCATTACCCTGCGGGGTGGATTTGATTATTACAGCAAATCAATTTCAGAAATCATCCTGAAACGATACCTTACCCAGCCGAATGAAAAACTTTTATACAAAAGCCAGCCAATTGCCGCTTTAAGCGAACGCGAAATGGAAGTGCTGAAGCTTTATGCCGAAAGTTACACCAATCAGGAAATTGCCGACAAGCTTTTTGTCAGCATTCGCACGGTGGAATCGCATAAAAACAACATTATGCGAAAAATCAACCTGAAAACCACCGTTGATATGGTCAAATTTGCCATCCGAAATAATCTGATTGAGATTTAATTTGGCAATTTATTCGTCCTGATACTTGCTGTTTTTTAAACATTTACTTACAATCCCAAACGGAGCTGAGCGGCATTACAACCGACCAGAAGAAGCTCCGCGAAGCTAAATACCACTTAGCCATAGCCTGAGCTGAGCGGCATTTGTAATGCCGCTCTATTTACTTGATATTATGATTATATGGTGGACTTGTTTGAATTAAATTGTAAAATAGAAATCCTTAAGTTGAATTAGCTCCGCTGGGCTCCCTCTGGTCGGTTTTCAAATTCAACAATATTCCAAGCGGCATTACAAATGCCGCTTAGCTATACATTCAACGATTTAGCCGAACATTTGCTTTTTTTAAAACATCTACTTACAATCCAAAACGGATATGAGCAGCGATCATACAAGTATTTGCCAATTAGCCTTAATCCTGTAAATCTTGTAAATCCAGTTTAGAAAAAGAATGAGTTGAATTACACATAGCCTAAAATGCGCAAGCGGCATTAAAACCGACCGGAGGGAGCTCAGCGAAGCCAAATGCCGCTTAACCTTAATCCTGTGAATCCTGTAAATCCTGTCAAAAAAAGGATGAGTTGAATTGCACATAGCCTAAAATACGGAAGCGGCGCTGCAACCGACCGGAGGGAGGTCAGCGAAGCTAAATGCCGCTTAACCTTAATCCTGTGAATCCTGTAAATCCTGTCAATTTTCAGATCTGAGTGGAATTGCACATAGCCTAAAATACGGAAGCGGCATTACAAATGCCGCTTAGCCTTAATCCTGTATATCCGACCCAAACTAACGGTTAAGCTCCTCCACTAAACTATAACCTGTTTGAGCCTTTGCGAAAATCACCTACAAACCCTAAGTAAATTACTGAAATTAGCTTGTTTACCCAATAAACATTGATAAAAGCATGTATGATTAGCTATAGTTTTTCTAATATTGACGCATCATTTAACTCAAATCATCTTTTAAAAACCTTAATCTTTTTACTATGGCAAACATATTTGATCAAATTGTTAATGATTTTATGGCAAAAATCATTGCCAAAAACCCGGGCGAAGTCGAATTTCACCAGGCCGTTCACGAAGTGGTTGAATCTCTCATCCCATTCATTGAGGAGCACCCCAAATACAAGGAAGCCAAAATACTGGAACGCATAGCCGAACCTGAACGGGTTATCATGTTCAGAGTACCATGGCTCGACGACAAAGGTAACGTGCAGGTTAACCGTGGGTTTCGTATTGAGATGAATAGCGCCATTGGCCCTTACAAAGGTGGTTTGCGTTTCCACCCTACGGTGAACCTTGGTATCCTGAAGTTCTTAGCTTTTGAGCAGGTATTTAAAAACAGCCTTACCACCCTCCCTATGGGGGGCGGCAAGGGCGGAAGCGATTTCGACCCGAAAGGTAAATCGGACAATGAGGTAATGAAATTCACCCAAAGTTTCATGAGCGAGCTTTTCCGCCATATCGGACCAGATACGGACGTTCCTGCCGGTGATATAGGAGTTGGAGGACGCGAAATTGGCTTCTTGTTTGGCCAGTACAAGCGGTTACGCAATGAATTTACCGGCGTTTTGACCGGAAAAGGCCGTGAATGGGGAGGAAGCCTTATTCGTCCGGAAGCCACTGGATATGGTGCTACTTACTTTGCTGAAGAAATGCTAAAAACCCGCAACGAAAGCCTCAAAGGAAAAACTGTAAGTGTTTCAGGCTCGGGAAATGTTGCCCAATATGCCGTGGAAAAAGTCACCCAACTAGGTGGAAGAGTAGTTACCCTCTCCGATTCATCAGGTTTCATTCACGATCCAAAAGGCATTGATACTGAAAAACTCCATTACCTGATGAACCTCAAGAATGTAAAACGTGGTAGAATTAAAGAATATGCAGATAAATACGGCTGCGAATATTACGAAGGCAAGCGACCATGGGGCATTAAGTGCGATGTGGCACTTCCGTGCGCCACGCAAAACGAGGTTAACGCAGAAGACGCTAAAACCCTCATCACCAATGGTTGTTATGTGGTTTCAGAAGGAGCCAATATGCCTTCTACTCCTGATGCAGTAGAAATTTATCTCAAGCATAAAATCCTTTATGGTCCTGGGAAAGCTGCCAACGCAGGTGGGGTTTCTGTTTCGGGACTTGAGATGACCCAAAACTCCATGCGCCTTTCATGGACAAGGGAAGAAGTAGATGCCAAGCTGCACCAGATTATGTGCGACATCCACGAAACCTGCGTTAAATATGGCAAAGACGAAGATGGATTTATAAATTATGTGAATGGTGCCAATATTGGTGGATTTGTGAAAGTTGCCGATGCCATGCTTGCCCAGGGCCTCGTTTAACCACTCGATTCACTCTTGTTTATCGCAATGCGAAAAAGCCCCGGAGGTTTCGGGGCTTTTTTTTATCGATTTTCAAGATAATCCGTTGAAAAAAGGATCAATTGAGGAAAAAACTGATTAAAGAGGTCATGATAAACCGCATAATCCTCTTTCAGGGTTTCAACGGCTTTTTCAAGGTTTGAAGTGAAGGTGGTGCGCCGCGACATTCCGTTCAGTGCGTGGGCAATACCTTCTTCACGGGCATAGGCACTCAGCCAGTCGTCTTTCATCATATATTGAAGCATGTAACGAGTCCGCTCTGGCAACAATTCATGATATTCCATCAATACCTTGTAACAGCCCGATGTAAACGTTTTAAGTTCACTATCGGACCAGGCCGACCAATTGGCAGCCAGAAAGTGGTCGCAATACATATCCATGACTACTCCGGCATACTTCCGATAGCCGGGCCTTAAACGGGTAACAGCTTCACGGATGCGTGGATTTGAATCGGTAAAGTGGTCAATCGCGCGGTGAAACCTTATGCCTTCCTGAATTTCATCACTAAAAGTATTGATTGCACTTCCTTTCACATGATCGGCAATAAAATTTCCAACCATAATCTCCTGACTATCCCCGGATAGATATAAATGAGCAAGAAAATTCATAATTAAAAATAGCTATCGACTTAATTGTTGGATTATCACGGTAATGACCGGGCTTATATCCGGCAAACATAACAAACAAAAAAGGCTTTAAGCTATCTTGTCAAGGAGAAATTTATTTTCTCCGGATGCTGTTGAGGGAATGCATCACGATGGAGAATGTACTTCCATTGCCGGAATTACTTTCAAATTCGATATTTCCATCGTTGAGTTCCATAAACTCTTTACAAAGTGTGAGTCCAAGCCCGGTTCCTCTTTCGCCCTGTGTTCCGGCACGTTGAACATTTGGATCGAGGGTAAACAGGCGATCTTTTATTTCATCGGGAATCCCACCGCCAGTATCAATTACTGAAATGTAAATCATATTCTTGCTCATCCTTGAATTGATGAATATTTCGGAATCTAAGGGTGAGAATTTAATGGCATTGGAAAGCAGGTTTCTTACAACGGCCATAATCATATCCGGATCAGCCCAGGCTTGCAGTAATGGGGGTAAATCGGTGATAATCTTAAGGTTTTTCTTCTCTAATTGCGGATCAAAAACCGGCAGGGTTTTTAATACCAATTCCCTCACATTAAATACTTTGAAAGTGGCATTGGCCGCACCGGTCTGGGTCCTGCCCCATTCCAGCAGGTTTTCAATCAGCCTGAATGTTTCATTCGATACTTTTAGGATATTGTTGGCAGCATCAACACGCTGCTGCTCCGTAAGATTCTCATATTCAAAGCTAAGTAATTCTGAAAAGCCCAGAATGGTCTGAAAAGGCGACTTCAGGTCATGTGCTACAATACTAAAGAACTTATTCTTGGTTTCATTTAGTTTGTATTGTTCTTTATAAAGCTGACTCAACTCATCCTTTTGCCTGATAACCTGAACATTACGTTCTGCAAGTAATTTATTATTCCTGTTTTTGGATTGATACAATGAATACAAGAAGAAGGCCGAAAGTACAACAATTATGGAAATAACAATCAATAGATTCCGGATGGTTTGTTGCCTTTTCAGGGCCAGTTGACTATAAATATTTTCTTGTTTTAACAACTGATTGTCACGCTCAATATTTTGTGATTCAAAACCAACCCGCAATCTGTTCAAACGCTCACTACTCTTCTGGTCGTAGGTACTATCGGCAATGGTAGCATGGAGGGTCAGGAATTCATAGGCACGTTTAAAATCACCTTTGCCCTCAAAGCCTTCTGCCAATCCTTTATACACGTCCAGAAACAGTGGGACCGAATTCATTTCCTTCAAAAAAGAAAGGGCTTGTTTAAAATTCGCGATGGATTCGTCAAAATCTCCCTTAACAAGGTATAACTGGCCTATCTTTGAGGCTACCGTAGCACTTAATAATCGGTCAGGATTACCATTTACCAGGCGCTGCGCTTCCATCATCGAAATCATGGCCTGGTCAATTTCTTTGCGTATCAGATAGACATTACCAGTATTTATCAGGCTGTTGACGATTACCTCCTGATTATTATCTTTACGTGCAAGTTCAAATGACATCCTGTAATAATCCAGGGCCTTATCATAATCCTTTAACCCTTCAAGTGCCAGCCCCATATTGTTGTAAAGCGGAGCTAAAATTTCGGTTTGGTTGATTTTTTTTACAAGAATTATGGATTTCCCATAAACCTCAAATGCTGCTTTAAAATCATCAATACCAAGATAAACATTGCCTATGTTGTTATAGGAGCGGGCAATTCTGAGGCTATCGTTAGACTTTTCATTAATTTTAAGGGCAAGGGTATGGTACTCAAGTGATTTATCGTAACGGCCAAGAATATTATACACATTTCCCAACCTCACATAAACGCTTGAAAGATAATCGTGATTGGATTCTTCCTTAAAAAGCACAGCAGCTTCTGTATAACTGCGCAAAGCACCATTATAATCATTTTGCTTTTCACGAATAAGCCCGATATTATTTAAAACCGCGCCGATGCCGGTTTTCATATTCAATTTACGATAAATCGAAATGGATTGTTCAAAATATTCAAGCGCCTGCCGATCATTGTTCAGGTGGTAATTTGCGTTGCCAAGCACCCGTAGCAATCTCGCACGAGCATATTCCTGCCTTTCGGTGAGCGTGCCCAGCAATTCTTTGGCTCGAATAATTACTGAGTCCGGGTTACTGCGTTGATTTCTAGTCAAATAGTCAATTTCAACTTTCATTTCGCGGCTTAGTCCAATATCATCATGTTCTTCAGCGGCCAACACCGATGAAGAAACACCAAGCAGGAATAAAAGAAGAAAACCAAAGAAAGTGAATCTACCCATAGAATTGTATTCTTACTCTTTATCCCAAATATGTGCGAACGTAACACCCTAAAAGGGAAATTTATTACTTACGGAGCAATATACGGCTATTTCCCGATAATATTGCACAAGTTTTGTCCAATAATTCTGAAAGCACCATCGAAAAGCGATTGGGAACAAAAGGGGGCAGCCTGAGCCATTGCAGGATATTGCGATGGTTTCTTGTCCGATAGCAAAGAAACTAAATCACATTTTCTTTTCTATCAGTTCGAGAAGCCCCTGTGTTGCGCCTTCCCATCCATAGTGCTGATGTACGAAATGATAACCTGCCGCTGCAACTTTATCGGCAAATTCGTGATTATCAAGCAATAAAAGTACCTGATCAGCCACCTGTTGGGGAGTGTCTCCAATAAGTATTTCATTTCCATCTTCTGCTTTCAGTGCCAAATTGCATAAAGTGGAAGTAATGCAGGGCAACCGCATCGACATAGCTTCCAGCAACTTGTTTTGAAGCCCGGTTCCCATCTGCATGGGTGCCAGAAATATTTTTGCACCCGAGTAACATTCGCGTATATCGTCCACCCATCCGGTAACTGTAATGTGCTCAGAAGCCAATGCTCTGACTTTTGCATGAGGCGTAGCGCCGGCAATCATCAGGCGCACGCCGGGCAGGACTTTATGGATCAACGGAAGAACCTGTTCGCCCAGATAAACCGCACAATTGATGTTTGGAGGATAGCCCATGTTGCCGGTAAATACCAACTCATGGGTGATGGGCTTTTGAACAGGTTTAAAATAGACATGGTCAACTCCATTGGGAACAACAACAATCTCATCACGATCTGGATGTGGAATTTGCTCCCTGTCCGGCAGAGAGATAATGGTTTTATATTCAAATTTATCGAAGATTGCCCTTTCGTAGCGAAGCAAGCGTTTGTATTCCATCCGAAGCAAAAACTTCATCACACCCTTAACCTTGGGAATGCGCCGCTCAATCCCTTTTGAAAAAACATCCTGATAATCAAGGGTTGCCGGAATATTAAATGAATACCCATATTCAGCAGTGCGCAATAACTGACAATAAATATGTTCCGGTTTAAAGGATTTTACCGCCTGCTCTACCTGTTTCCTGGCTTTGGCGGAGTAATAATAGCCCACCTGAAAGGGCAAACCTGAAAACAAAACCTTTAAAAGATTAAATCCGATGGTCAACCGACCTGTACGAATAATATCAATGGTTTCGCAGTATGGGCTAACCTTTGCTTTATCCTTATCATCAACTTTTTGATGACTAAGGGCCACTAGATGTATCTGATGATGAAGCGATAAAATGCGCAATTGATGATATGCCCTGAGTTTATCACCTTTTTCAATAGGGTACGGGAAGCGGGGTAGAATTACGAGTAACCTCATTCTTGCAACAATTTACCAATATTTTAAAATACCATCCTCCCGGGGATTCAGGTCAATCGACTCATATGGTGTGTGGGTGACACCAGACCTGACAAAGGTACAAAAATATGTTTCAGGCAAGTGAGGAATAGAAATCGGTCAACTTTTCCATCAACAGAGCGTTGTTGTGCTCTTTCAGGACCAATTCACGTGCACTCCGGCCGATTTCCTGATAAGCAAAAGGTTGCACAATAAGGATTTCGATTGCCCGGGCAAAATCAGGTGCATCGTTGGCAATAAGCAATTCTTTCCCGGCAGTATAGTTTATACCCTCTGCTCCCACTGTTGTGGTGATGATGGTTTTGCCTGCCAACATTCCTTCAATGATTTTTATCCGAATGCCACTTCCCGAAAACAGGGGCACAATCATGGCATCATGCTGTTGCATATAAGCTAGTGCATCAGGGACTTCTCCATCAACAATAACTCCGGGTATCTTTAGCTTTACGAGCCATTGAGGCATTGCCCTTCCGGCAAGGGAAAAAGTAAGTTCAGGATACCGTGCATGCAAATCGGGCCAGACTTCGTTTAAAAACCATCTTATTCCTTCCTGGTTTGGCATCCAGTTCATGGATCCCAGGTGAAAAAGTTTATATCCCTGGGTTGGTTCTACTGTCATCGTTGGATTATCCGTATCCGCGTCAATCCCAAAAGGAATATCAATGACCTTCAGACCTGGTTTAATGCTTCTGAAATAATTTGCATCCTTCCCGGTAATGGCAACCACTCCGTCAAGCTTATCCAATACGGATTTTTCATAATCTTCAAGTGTTCGCGCCAGTTTGTTGATATACCATTTTTTCAGGGGATTGGTCGTTCCTTTGGCAATACGTTTCCAGATGAGATGCTCAATGTTGTGCGCCCTGAGTACCAGACGTGCATCCGATAAGCCACGAATAAGTGAAATATAAGGCGTCGTATAGAGTGTCTCAAATTGAATAACATCAAACTTTTCAGCTTTCAAAATCCTGATCAATGCGGTTTCAAACTCTTTGGAAATGAATCGGGAAATATGATAAGACTCATTCTTTACCAGGCTGAGAAAGGCCGGAAGCGGCTTTATGGATAAATCGAGGTAAACCAACTCAATTCCGGTTGATTTTTTATAATCTTCGGGGATATCCCCGGGTTGAACATTGTATTTGTTGCTGTTTACAGAAAGTACTTTTACATGGTGACCAGCATTCATCAATCCTTTAACCATGGCATTCATGGCGATGGGCCCACCTTCAAGGGGTGGCCAGGGCGGCTTGTTGCATAGAAGCAGAATATTCATTCAAACAATTTTTCTATTCCTGTACGCTTTTTTTTCGGCTAAAAAACTTTCCAATAAAACGCTGCCAGGATTCAGTGTCAAACAAGGGGGAATCAGTGGTTGCTTTATAGGTTAAAAATACGCCAAGCGGCAAAAGAATAACCGATGAAAGCCACATGCCGATAATTGGATCCATTTGTCCGGCTTTAACCGATTTTTCACCGGTCATCGAAATAACATGATAAATTACAAAAAACACCACTGAAATAATCAGCGGAAGGCCTAGTCCACCTTTGCGTATGATGGCCCCAAGCGGTGCCCCAATAAAAAACAGCACAAGACAGGCAATAGAAAGGGTAAACTTACGGTGCCATTCCACCTCGTGCTTGCGCAACAATACCATTCGGGCTTCATTATCGCTTTTGTTAAATTCAACGTTGCTCCGGGTGTTGCGCGATGAGTTCATTGCCAGGTCATAAATCGAAGTCAGGTCACCTTTATCCAGCCCATTCAATGCGAACAAAGGGGAACTCACTTTTGTAGTATCCGGCAAATTTGCATAACGCACTGAATCAAGCAGGCTGTTGTAAAAGTAGGTAAGCTCAACGGAACGACGGAGCCCATCTATACGGCTATCCATTTCGCGCCTAAGCGAGTCCTCCGATGCTTCCAATTGTTTGAGATTAAGCATTTGATAATGATTACGGAACAACTCCTCGTTGGTACGCATCATTTTAAATTGCGATAAATCAAAACGCCTGTATTGCTCACCAAAGTAGGTGCGCTGCAAAGGACGGGTAAACTCATATTTTCTGCCGGTTTTTTCATCAAAGTTAAAACCATTATACAAGGTGAGTTCGAGTATGGAGCCATCCGCACTCTGCTCCATCAATCCCCAATCGGCCTGGGTTACAGCGGTATTTCCCATGCGGTTGCTGTGGTCGTAAATAATAATGTCGCGAATGGTAACCCCATCCTTATCTTTTTTTCCAATACGCATCACATAACCATCAATACCGTTGTAGAACATCCCAGGACGTATATTGAGTGCAAGCTTTTGCTGACGCACATCATACAATATGGATTTGAACTTCAAATTGGTAACCGGCAGGATATTGTTTGAAAAGAAAAAAGCGAAAATACTTATGAATATGGACAATACAATCAATGGTTTCATGACAGTACGCAGCGAAATCCCGGCTGATTTGATGGCCACCAGCTCATAACGCTCACCCAGGTTACCAAAAGTCATAAGGGATGAAAGCAATATGGCCAGAGGCAAGGCCAGGGGAACAAATGTGGTTGAAGCGTAAAACAGCAACTCCCCAATCACATTCCACTGCAAGCCTTTGCCAACAAGGTCGTCAATATACTTCCACAAAAACTGCATGACCAGGATAAACAGGGCAATAAAAAAGGTGAGGACCAGCGGTCCGAGATAGGAACGGAGAATAAGTAAATAGAGTTTCTTCACCAATTTTAAAGTTTGATGCAAAATTAGAAAAATGTAGAACAGAAAAACACAGGGATTATTGTTTAGTCGGATAGTCGTTAGTCGGTTAGTCGTTAGTCTGGCTTCCCTGACAGGGTTGGTCATGTGGTTAGGATTGGGGAATTCTTTTTCTGATTTGGTGACCGTAAAATAGACTGAACGCACCCTGTCAGGGTTAGTCGTTAGTCGGTTAGTCAGTTAGTGCAAATAGCTTTTTTCTATGTGGCTTTCTATGTGATCTATTGTGTCTATGTGGTTTTTAAAATCATACGTGGTATTAGATATTGGTCGTTAGTCGGTTAGTCAGTTAGTCGGTTAGTCGTTAGTCGTTTGGTGTTTGGTGTTTGGTTTGGTGTTTTGGTGTTCTTCCAGCAGAACGCGCAAGACACACAAGACGCACAAGTCGCTATGTCGCCCAATCTCCCACTCGCCCTATCGCCCCACTCGCCTTTCGCTCCGTCGCTAAGTTCGCCCTTCGCAAAAGTCGCTAAAACTCCCTAACTTTGCCCCGTTTAAACCATGAAAATCAAATAAAATGCACCTCACGGAAGTCTTAGATAAAAAATCTGCCCACGCATTCCTTCAAGTTGGTAAGACATTGTATAAAGACGATAAAAACTGGATTTGCCCATTAGACAATATGATTGAATCAGTTTTTGATCTATCCAAAAATGTATTTTTCACTCATGGCGAAGCTACCCGCTGGGTGCTTTACAATGAGAACAACGAGGCCATTGGCCGGGTGGCAGCTTTTATAAACCAAAAAAAAGCCTTCAATTTTTTGCAGCCTACCGGAGGAATGGGATTTTTTGAATGTATCAATGACCAATCAGCAGCGTACCTGCTTTTTGAAACCTGCAAGAAATGGTTGTTTGAGAAAGGTATGGAAGCCATGGATGGCCCCATCAATTTTGGTGAAAACGATAACTTCTGGGGATTGCTTGTTGAAGGCTATATGCCACAAAGCTTTGGCATGAACTACCATCATCCTTATTATAAAGACTTTTTCGAATCCTGGGGTTTCAGGCCATACTTCGAGCAGGTTACCAACCACCTCAGCCTGTTGAAACCTTTCCCCGAAAGGTTTTGGAAAATTGCCAATTGGATAAGGCAACGGCCTGGATACGAGTTCAGGCATTTTACCTGGAAAGATAGTGCAAAATTCATACAGGACTTAAAAACCATTTATGATGATGCGTGGCAATTTCACGAGAACTTTACACCTATTGATATAGATGATCTCAAAAAAACACTGGAGGAGATTAAAGCCATTCTTGAAGAAGAATTTGTTTGGTTTGCCTATCACAACAATGAACCAATTGCATTTCTTGTAATGATACCCGATGCAAATCAAATACTGAGGCATTTCAATGGGAAAGTCAGTTTCCTGGGAAAATTAAAATTCTTTTACCTGCTCAAGAAAAACATTTTCACCCGCACCCGCATCACCGTAATGGGAGTCAGACCAAAGTTTCAAAAATCAGGCATTGAGTCTGGAATATTCTGGCATATGGAAAAAGTAATGAAAAAACGCCCGAATTACAAAGAGGTTGAACTCTCATGGGTAGGCGACTTTAACCCCAAAATGCGGCAGTTACACGAAGCGGTAGAATCAACCTTTGCTAAAAGACACATTACTTATCGCTATCTTTTCAATCCCAATAGCTATCGGGACGGCCAAAGCCAGAAGGCTACGGTTATTCCAATGGACACCCGGGAGCAGATAAAAACCTGAAATCTGTCAACTGGCATTTAGCGTATTGAACTTATAAATACCGGAAAACATTTCTTTGTTATTCTTTATATCCAAAGGCGCAAAAAAACGAGAGATGAAGTTTAATGAATGTGAGAAAAATTCTTTCCTGGGAACAAAAAACACAAAAAATCAAAAAAAATTAACAAACACGGCATTTTTATTGTGTTTAAATTAATAATAATTAGTAGTTTTGCAATGCAAGACGAAATATTGTTTCACCTAATCAAAATAACGTTTATGAAAAAACTGTTACTCATTGCATGCGCTGTTAGCATCAGCGCCGGGCTTTATGCACAAAAAGCCATACCAAAAGCTAAAGCGAATATTAAGTCCTACTCAGCACAAATGTTTGATGTTGCTGAAGAAGTGCCAGTTCAATCTCCCTCAATTGTAAATGCCCAGCCTGTAAACACAAACCGCGGCACAAATGACATCACAGTTCTTAATATCGGTGGTGCTGCCAATGCTTATGGCCTTTACAATGGTGGACGTACAGCATTGTGGGCTGATCCAAACCTCAACAGCGTTTCTTTCTTCCACCGTATGCTGGGAGCCCCTAACGGACCGGGATCTGGTTTTATTGGGTATGATTATTCCACCGATGGTGGTTCTACCTGGTCAGTTAACAACCAGATATACAATCCTACCATTGTACCTGGTGCAAACGCACGTTACCCACAGGGTGTTTTGGTTAACCCTGCTGGAAACACCGATCCAAACAATGCTTACGCAGTTAGTGTAAGTGCTATCCTTGACGGCAGCAACGCCGGAGCAGGTAGTTGGGGCGGTTTAGGTGCCACCTTAAATAAGTTTGATGGCAGCGTAGCCGCACAACAAAGCTGGCCAACTGTTGGAGCATTCAGAAACAACGTTCCCGATGCTATGACCGTTAATCCGGTAACCGGTGATATATTTGTTGTTGACAATTCAATGATCGCCGGACTCGGCAATCAATATGTTGACACCCTTGTTATTACCAGGGGAGTTGTTACCAACGGCGAAATTGAATGGACCCAGTCCTTGCTTTATGCCCCGGTAAATGCTTATGGCACCTCTGTTGCCGATGTAAGAATAGCTTTTGCGCCTGATGGAATGATCGGATACATTTGCACCCTGAGCGACAATGGAGGCGATGATTTCGCAACTGAAAGTGCGTATTATCCTATTCTGTACAAAACCACCGATGGTGGACTTACCTGGGATGAAGACGCTATTGTTGTTCCCCTTGGTGGACCTGACGGATTACCTGCTATTGTTTACGGTTTGATGGACGACGACCAGTGGCTTGAATTCTGGGGCGATCCCGTTCCTGCAAGGGATGAGATTATTTTCACCACCGCATTCACCAGCGACTTTGCTGTTGATTTCAATGGCAACCCAGTGCTAACTACTGTAGTTGGTGTTTCTGGTATTCATGGCACAGCTGGTACAGCATATTCAATTCTTTCGGGAACTAGAACTTTTGCCTCATACAACATCTTTTCACAGGATGGTGGCGCAACCTGGTTGGCTCAGAAATTAGGAGATAACCTTATTACCTTCCGCGGTGAATTCGGTGCTACTGATCCTATCGCAGAGGACAACCGTTCACAGCTCACCACCTCTCTTGATGGTACCAAAATGTTCTTCTCATGGTTAGATACCGATTTCGAAGGACAAGAAGACAATGTTCAACCTGACATCTATTGTGTAGGGTGGGATATTATTAATAATACTTATTCTGAAGTTTACAATGTTACCTTCCTTTCTGATGCATGGCTGCAGGCCTTCATGGGAACTGCATCCTATTATGCTTTTGAATCAGGAGACGGTTACATTATTCCTTTCGCTTATCAGCAAATGGCCGTTGAGAATAACGCTATTGATCCTACATTACCTGTTCAATACAAGTATATTCCTGACTTTATGATTGACAATTTCGATTTCTCTATCGGAGTTAATAAAGTTGAGAATAATGTTACCGCGATTTCACAAAACTATCCTAACCCTTCAAGTGATATTACCAACGTAAATGTTACCCTGGCAAAATCAGCCAAGGTTAGCCTTGAGGTTTACAACATGGTAGGTCAGAAAGTTTATGAAATTCCTGCACGTAACCTTACCGAAGGAACACATCCATTCGAAATTAACGTTGCCAGCCTCAAAGCAGGCGTTTACACCTATGCTGTAATTGCCAATGGCGAGCGTTCAACCCGCAAAATGATGGTTAACTAATCTTAACATCATACCTAATTTAAAAAGGCTGCACCTGGTGCGGCCTTTTTTTTGTGGAAGGGGGTAAAATACAGGCAGAGCTTAGAAGGATTCCCCGCCTGACCAATAAAATGGGATACAAAGTTATTATCCGGCGGACTAGTCGGGCAGGCGAAGAAAAAAGGTGAGAATTCGCTAAAGAACGAAATGAATTTAAAACCCCGGAGGGGTTTGCCTATGAATTAACCCCCAATGGAGCATTGCGGAATTGGGGTTATGATGGTAAGACAAGAATTTAGAACCCCGGAAGGCATACGCGTCAACTTAACTTATTCCTTTTCCTTTGCGACCTCTAGTAGCGGTTTACTTTTCTTTATCCTTTTGAGTATATAGGTGTCCCTATCATGGATACACCACTCCATTTCTTCCCCTTTAATAATATTTCCAGCCTCTGCAACAGCGGCAGGAAAGTTAACGTAGAAGGATTTTGTGTTCCCCCTCTCGACCCTTTGGATTTTTATCTTGTATCCCATAATAATTATTTGTAAAACGCAAATATAGAGATTTTTTTGATTATTTTTAATAGTATTAATACTATTAAAAGTAATCAAAAAAATCTCTATTATGAAAAAATCTCTTGAGCAGAACCTATTTGATTTCCTGAAAATTGATGGGATAACAAAATCAGATATTCTGAAACTGGCAATGAAGACGGGGTTTATGAAACGTAAACCCAAAAAAATAGACCCTTTTGAATACTTGACCCTAGTGTGTATCATGTCAGTGGCCGGCTCCCCCAGTTTCAACAATATAGCGGCAAAACATTCAAATATTTACGGACTCCCGGCTACTAAACAGGCTTTTTGCAAAAGGACCAAAAAGGAATGCGTGGAGTTCTTCAAGTCAGTCCTCGCACAAATAATCAAAATAAAACTTTGTGAGCCAAGATTCAGTGGAATGAAACTATTGGAAAAGTACAATCGGGTGCTTATTCAGGATAGTACGATAATAAGGCTCCCATCTCGTCTGTTCGAGATTTTCTCAGGTGTTAAAAACGCAAAAACCTCGGTTTGCAATGCACGGATACAAGGCGTATTCGATCTTGTGTCGGGAACGTTTGTCGAATTTTCTATCGATCCCTATTCTAAAAACGATTTAGCTTCA